>Ga0214545_1008611_pt1 | contig 16132 bp, 8 predicted proteins | sample CNSS4metaG_FD_160064 | JGI IMG/M metagenome (GOLD analysis project Ga0214545, IMG submission 160064) | Root nodule microbial communities from cowpea collected in UCLA plant growth center, Los Angeles, California, USA - CNSS4 | ecosystem: Host-associated > Plants > Roots > Nodule | place: USA... | reverse complement strand
TTCATTATTATTTTTAGATACATTTCATTGCTATAAATATGACCTACTAATGCATGACAAACACAAACATTTTTATATTCTTATATTTGATTATTGTGGTAAAGTGTACTCAAAATCTTAAAAAACTATTTCATACTACCTAATATTCTTTCTATGACTTTTCATTTCAATCAATATTTTTTATTGGGAATTTTAGTTATGGTTTTGATTCTACCTTCATGTAATTTGTAGATTAATTTCATTTTTGATAGTCTTGTGAAGAAATGAAACATTGCTGTGTGTTTTGCAATCTTCTTCTTCTTTATTCTATGCATTCAAAAAATAATGCTCAATTTTTATTTGTTTAATATTGAAAAGTTAAAGAAGAAATGAAAGAAAACTATTATAACAATGTAATTTTTTTTAGGACTGGTTGTTGCAAAATCACTATATACAGAATCAATAAGAGTTGAGAGTAATGCAATTCCAAATATACAGAATCATTAAGAGTTGAGAGTAATGCAATTCCAAATTGTAATGGATTGAAATGTAGTTTAAAAACTCAATTTTGTATAACATGCTGCAACAGACAAGGATTTAAGAACGGCAAATGTGTCCCAAAAGGAAGTTTTTTTGTTTGTGAATGTCAAAATTAGAATTATATTGTATCAATTTTCATAAGAGAACTAAGATGCTTGCTTTAGCAATTTTATTATGAAGACAAAATAATATATAGGAGTTTGAATAATAAATAATTGCGAAGTAAATTGAATTTTAATTATAATTTTTACCAATTATGTTTTTTAAGTTTGATCAAATTAATCATTCAAACATGAATCTAGTAAAACTGTGAAATCTCCGATGGCTAATATTTTGTAAGATATTAACCACTTTTTTATTTCTTCTGGTTTGTTAGACGAATGATATTATCATATACTAAATAATATACAAATATTACTTTAGAACACAGATAATATACAAACAAACACATTAAACTCTAAAACATACGAAATGACGGAACACATCAAAATACAAAATTAAAAATTGATCGATTAGGAAAAGGGATGCGAACATATAATCTCTGGGTGAAGTAAGAAAAATATTTTTTTATATTTTTTATTTTGTTTGTAATACCAATAATAAATATAAATATAATAATAATAATAATAATAATAATTTAAAAATTATATTTCGTTTTTTAGTATATCGTTATAACTTATTAATAATTGTCATTAAAATCATATCATACAAATATTATCTAATTACAATAATTTAAATCTCATCTCACCAATCACAAAAATATAATACTAAAATGAAAAAAAAATCATTATTATATTAAATTAAATGTATTCCATCTTAAATTTCATTATTATTTAAGTGTTTTTCACCTGCAAAACAAGTATAATATGACTCCCTTTTCAGATGTGTTGAAAAGGAAATATTATTGTGTCTTTTGATCTTCTTTAATTTATGTATTAAAAGATGAGATTTATAGTTTTATATTTGTTTAATGTTTAAAAAAAAAAAAAAAAACAAAGGAAAAATTATTATACTTTTTTTTTTTCAGTATTGGTTGTTGCAGTTTAGGAACTAAACTTTTTACAATAAACTTTAACGAACAAGGAACTAGAAATGACATGTGTGTTAAAAAAATAACATTTTGGTTGTTAATGTCAATAGAATTACGATATTATATCAATTTTTATGAAAGAAGTAAATAAAATCAATGCTTTGAACATCAATTTTATTATAATTACAAATAATATATAGAAATTTAAAGAATAAGAGAGTTTGAACAATAAATAATTATGAAGTAAATTCAATTTTAATTTTGATCTACATGTGTTTTTAAAGTTTCACAAACTAATGGCTTCAATAAAACTACGAAATGTCCCAAGTCTGATATTTTGTAAAATGACTACTTCTTTCCCAATTTTGTTGATAAATGAATATCCTTTTAGTATTTATTAGAAATTACAGCTTCCAAATTCTAAATACATTCTTTAAATAGCAATTTTATTACAATAAAAAATAATATATAAAAATTTAAATAATAAATAATTATAAAATATATTAAATTTAAATTATGTTTTTAAGTTTCATCAAATTAATCTTGATCCAAAAACCTTCAACCATGTCCAAAAGGCAAAAGGCTTGATTTGTTTTGTAATTTTTTGGTTTTCTTGCACGCAATCTTGTGTTTAATATAACATTTCCTGAAATATTGAAAACTCACTAAGAGTTTAATTAATTTTCATAAATTTATTAACATTTTACTTTTATCTGTAAGTTACGATTTTAAAATAATTAAGATCTTTGTGTTTTTCATTTTCCAAGTATTTAATAATTATATAAATTTATTTTATTAGTAACATTTAGGGTATTTGATACCTTTAATCTTATGAATCAAAATAACTTTAAATTAATGAAATAAATATAACTTCAACCACTGTACGTCTACGTGTCACGGTAGGTAGAACGATACGTCTTTGTGCCTTACCTTTGTGTGTATCCACGTCTCCAAACCCATTTGAGTCTCCACGCCTCCGTGCGTCCCTGCACCTTTACGTGTCTTCGTGCCTCCATGTGTCTCTTTGTCTTTGTGCATCTCTGCACCTATGTTATTCTTCGTCCCGTCTTTCTGCACATTTTCGTGCCTATCTGCGCTTTTATGTCTATTCATACTAAATTGCACCTATGCATCTTTGTGCTACACGCCTTTTTCATTTATGTGTCTCCTAGACTCTATGCCTCACTATGGTGATTTGTCTTCATGCGTCTTCGCGTCATATAGTGCTAATTGTAAAGAAGGAATGAGAACAATAGTGTTTGCTTTACAAAAGAAAACTTTATCATTTCTTTTATTATCTTTAACCTTTATCTATTCCTTGCTCGTTCTCGTTTGACAACTTTATTGGCTAACTAAGATTTAGTCCTCTTCCTGGCTCGAAAAATAAGTAAGTGGGATAAACTTTATTAAGGGAAAAAAAGTGAGAAAGTTTTTAAAAATTAAATGATGAAAAAATATTTTAATTATTAAAATACCTTAATTACAGAAATAATTTTGCACGTTCTTTGCGGAGTATTATAAGAATAATAACATAATTATAGATATTATATATATTAATTATAAATACCCTATTTGTGTATATTAAATGTTTTTCCTTTCAATAAAATACAACACATAATTATTTTCATTTGTTTCCTTTGATAATGCATATGCATCAATAAAGTAATGCATAAATAATGTCTTTCTATGGTTAGTAAAATTTAAAATATCCCTTTTAAATTGTGTTTCTGCCTATTTAAACTCTATAATACACTGAAACACTAAAAAGAGAGAGGTAGTTACATAGGTTAGAGATAAAAAGCACTGAAAGAAGGAGTGGAGGAGAGACAGAACAAAACCTTACATTAACACTTAATAATATTTAATAAACATTTAGAAACAGAATAAAAATAATAAATTTATAAGTTATATAATATTATAAGAGAAAAAAAAAACAAGTATGTAAAAAATTCAATATATGTATTTCATTATTTACATAAAGGAGAGAAAAGACAAAAAGAAGATAAACAACACATTACACTAAGTTCATTTTATATGTTTTCAATTTATTTTAGTATAATCTATTTGACAAAAGATTTTTTTCGCATATTTAATTCTATTGGTCCCTTTTCTTATCTTAGATCACATAATTAACCTATTTATCTTTTTCTTTTTGAAAGTTTGTTTTTTTCTAGATTTACTTTTCCTACTAGTTGCATAAGACAAAAAATTGCCTGAGAAATTTGTAATATATATGTTATATTATATATTATTATTTTATGATGTAAAGAAAAGAACAAAATATTTACCTAACCCAAACTCTATGAGTGACAATAGGTTCACCTAAACTTTGAATACTACACATTGTACTAGCAAGGACCAATTCCAGGACTTGATACCTCCACCTTTAGCATAACTTAAAATCACATTATTATAACAAAATGTTCGAAAATGAATCTCCAAATAACTAGTTAGGTCACTTGTATAATTCCATTAAGTAAAAATAGATAAGTTGAAAGTGAAATAATATATTTTTGAAAAAAACTAATAAAAATCAAACCTATTCCTAAATTTCTAGGATGTTGAGAAAATAACAATCCATACATAAATCAACCGGTGTCTTCACAGTACAGGCATAAGATTAATACAGATTCCATCACAGCCTAACTATTTTACTTTAGATTGTTATGTGTTTTTGTAATGAAATTATGTAATTTTCTTAACATGAAAGAATCTGATGATGAAGGCATCTTCACCAAAAATTTTGGAAGGACCAAAATAATATAATTTTTTGATTATTAAATTAAATTATTAATATAATATTTCAAAAAATAATTCTTTAAACTAAATAATTAGATAATTAGATTAGATTATTAGTATAATGTTTTAAAATATATGAAGAAGTAGAATGTATCTATTTTTATCTTCACGCGAATAGCTTCCCTTTAATCATTTAAAAATAAATAAATCTATTATTTTATTTTCCATTTATATATATATTTTTTTCAAAATAATATTAGAATAAAATTTTTTTTCTAATATATTCATAAAAAATGAATTTACAAAAGGCTTGTAAGATAAAAAAAATCATGTTAATAACTCGTAAACTAATATTTTATTATCAGGTAAGATGATAGAGAGTTGTCTTTTTTTTCAAGAAAGAAAGAAAACAAATGAGAAATCAGAAAAAATAAATGAGTTTGTGTCTAATTTTTTTTTTCTTCAAAAAGAAAAACGAAAACATGTGAGAATGAGAGATGAATACAATTTGTGAAAAATTAGAAAGACAATGAGAAATAAATAAAAAGTATCTTAATAAATATTTGGTTTAATGATTTTTTTTTGTTTCTTTATTTGTCCAGACATGTCTAATTGGTTGTCTAATGTTTTTTTAGTCTCAATTTGTTGAAAATTGAAACAGTTAATAAAGATATTTTGTTTTGTTGGTGCAATTAACATAATCCAAGTGTATGAAAAAAAAAATTGATTCGCTTCAAAAAAATTGAATAAAAATAACCAAATTGAGACTAAAAAAACTAGATGACCAACTTTGTTAAGATTAAAGGTTGTATTTTATAAAAAAAAAATCACACAATTTAATTTCCATTAATTTCTAAAATATACTACATATAATTTTTAAAAAATATAAAAATTTAAAAGATATATAGAATTTAAAATAATTTCAAAAATATAAATATAATTTAAAAAAATTCAAAAACATACACATAATTTAAAAAAAAAATCAAAAATATTGGGGGCATGCCCCTCCCCCACCCTGCCCTATCAATGATCGGTCCCTGGCTGTGTCTACGTTATTTAGGAAAACACAAAGTTACAAGTTTAATCCTAAGTTTATTTATGCTTTATACACTACACCATCTTTCACTTTTAATGCATTTCACTCTTCTTTCCCTTTGTGATACCAATGCTGTTTTTTCCAAAATTCTTTTCCCTTTTGCCTATAAAATGATGTATTTTAAATAAATAAATAAATGTATTGTAAAAAATTAAGAAAAAGAAAAACACCATTAGATTGAAAGTTGTAATTTTGTGTTTTCTTGTTAAAGTAACTAGACATTGCACTGTATATATCTCACTCATGCCATCATCCAATTCTTTGACATAATTTCATTACAAATAATTATAAACACTTCACAATCTAAAGTAAAATTGTTAAGTTGTGATCGAATCTGAACTAATCTTATGCATGTGAAGACACTGGTTGAGTTATATATGGATTGTCATTTTTTCAACATTTTAGGAATGTCTTTGATTTTTATTATTTTCTTCAAAAGTATATTATTTCACTATCAACTTTTCTATTTTTACTAAACGAAACTGTACAAGTGTCCTATCCAGTTATTTGGAGATTCTTTTCAAACATTTTATAATAGTTTGATTTTAGAATATGCTAAAGTGGAGGTATCCAGTGGTAGAATCACTGCTTGCTAGTATAATGTGTAACGTACATATTTTAGGTGAACCTACTAACTCATGAAGATAAAGTTTGGGTTAGGTAAATATATTTTTCTTTTTCTTGCATTGTAAAAGAATAATATATAATCTAACACATATCTTGGGAATTTCTTAAGCAAATTTTTGTTTTATATAGCCAGTAGAAAAGTAAATATATTAAAAACAAAGTTGCCGAACAAAAATAAAGTAGGTCATGTGTATCTAACATGAGAAAATGAATGGAATTAAATATGTGAAAAAATCCAACGTCAGCCAAATGGATATACATGATATTAAAATAAATTAAAAACATATAAGATGAATTTAGTGTGTCAACAGTAATTTTAAATGCTCCGATGAAATGACAACAGTAATTTAATTGTTTTTGAAATGACGAAATTAGAAGTATATCTAAAATTATTTTAAAATTTTTGGATAATTAAATTAGAAATGCATCTAAATTAGTTTTGAAATTTTGGGATAACAAATTACAAATGTATCTAGAGTGACTATAAAAATTTAAAATATCCAAATTAGAAGTGTATCTCAAGTGATTTTAAAATCTTAGAATAACCAAATTAGATAGAGATGCATCTAAATTGATTTTAAAATATTGGAATAATCAAATTAGAAATGCATCTAAAGTAGTTTTAAAATTTGGAAATAACTAAATTAGAAATACATTTAAAATGATTTTAAAAACTTGGAATAACCAAATGAATAGTGCATCTAAAATGGTTTTAATATTTTTATTATTTATCATTATTAAAAAGTTTATATTAGTTTAGAATATATTTATTTTTTATATTTAATGAAGATATGGTGCACACAAGAAAATATGAGATGTTGAATGATAAAAAGATGAAGTATGATTAATAATAAAATAGGGGTGTGAAATGTAAAATAGAGATTAGCCCAAAAAAAACTAACAGGGTATAAATAATGAACGTGGGGGTACAAACAGCAAATAAAAATCTAATAACATGGAATGCAACTAAGTAAAACGTAGGGGTACGCAGAGAAAACGTGGGTGCAACCAATGCTTAGCATACAGGTGTGTGTGGTGTGCAAAATAAGGCACCCAAAAAGAGAGGAGTTAAAATTTCTAAAGAGTAGCTGAACGGACATGTGTTTTTGAATTTGGATAAATATAAATAAATTAATATAGATAAAACGGATGAGTATTAATGATTGGGTTCGAATTTTAAATTAAAATGTCGACCCGACCCGACCCGATATAAAAATTAATGTTATAATTTTTAAATATGGAATTGTAAGTTTTATTTTTAGATGTGATGAAACTGTATTAGTTTTATATTTTCAGAAACCCTATCTGTGTAGCCGTCGCAGATGTTGTCTTCCCACACAACAAACCCTAGTTTGCACACATGTAAATTTTTCTTCCCTTCCCTCTGTAGAAGATTATTGGTGCCGTTACAGTTTCATGTCCAGTGAGGAGGAAGATGAAGATGAAGATGAAATGTTAAGTGGCCCTGAACCCACATTTTCTATGAAGATTTGGGAGATTGATGCTGCTCAACTTCTTTCATTATCATTGTGTGCAACAAATTTATATTATTCTGATTTATTTTATTCTTTCTTACAATTTTGCATTTTTTGATTCTCAGAAACGAGATATATATTGTTATCCTTCATTTCATATTTTATTAATCTTTGAAGTTTAAAATGATTCTTCCTTCCACAACCAAACATAGAGGAGGTGGTTTTTATTAATTTTTCTAATTTGTAAAAAAAAATTAGCAATTAGTACAGGAAAGGATCAAGGAGAGGAAATTGTTCAATTACGAGAATATATTAAGTCGAGTCCTCACCACCTCTTTAATCATCTAACTTGCTTGTCCCAAACGAGATTTAAAAATGCAGAAACATAGTGGAAACAACTTAATGGAATGAATCAGAAGCGAGAGGACGGAAGTGGTTGTGCAGATAGAAAGTGGGAGAAAAGAGAAAGAGCTTGCTGTGGTTTATAAACTGGAACCTGGTGGCCAGCACCTCTGACGGAGGCAAAAGTGAGACCACCCTCGTACTCCTCCACCCACCCCGCCACTTCTCTTTCTTCAAACCAAACTCTCCACTTTTCCGTCACATTCAGATTCAACTCTCGCAAACTGTATCTCGTTGATATCAGTGGAACTCTACCATCAGTATCTCCACTGCATGCACAAATGTATATACATGTTAAAATATCATCATTTGAACTCATCATGCAAATAATTATAAGTATACCTGTATATCCAAATGCGTAAACCGGCACGCAAGAGTTTCTGAATCACCGGGAGAACTGTGGTTGGCGAGTCATTCCAATTTTTTATTTTTGTGCTTCATCACAAAAATAACAATGTTAATTTAATTATCTAAAATTAGCAATGAAATAAATACATGTCATATTATCAGAATAGGCACCTGCATACGGTGTGGGGTTGAGACATGTTAGGGAGGTATGCATGAATGGCCTTCTGGACGTCCATCTTATTGAAATACTTCTGCACGTGAATTACTTCACATGGATCGTATCCCGTTGACGGCATCATATTCCAGATATCCTAAAATAAAGCACAAAATAATTTACTTTCTCCACAATATATATATAATTATATTATTAACTAAGAAATGGATGAGTTCTAAATCGGAAAAATTATACTTACAAATTCAGAGACAGCATACGGAGCAACATTAGGCGTGTCTGAAAGTGGTTTGTCATAGTCAGCCGGACAGACAGGAGAGTAGATACTGAATATATTTATATCAGTATAGGCCTCTAGAAAGTTGCCCACGTTCTGGCTACATTCCTTCGTCTGCTCCTTTCTCGTGAAATCGCACGTCTCTCTTATGCCATCATATACTTGCTTTGTAATGATGGCATGACACAGAGCAAAATCAAACACGCCTTTTAAATCTGTGACATAGTTAATCACAGCATTTCCTACCTGCATTTCAATTACACAAAATTCATCAGTTATAAGCTGTCAAATTTAATATAAATATGTATTTTATTTTTTGAGTTTATCTAATTAGTTTAAAAGTGAGCAATCATATTACCATGAATCCCTTCAGATTTATGTAAGGGCCGTTCCTGTTTCCTTCATGTATGACCTCGGCCAGCTGAGGAGCATAATGTCCTATGATTTCAAACATAAAAAACCGCATTAGAACATGTGGAACTATCTATAATTGCAACTTTATCACTTCAATGAAATTAGTTAGTAAATTATTGATTAAATGTAGAGATTAGAAAAGTACCTCCATAGCTCTCTCCTACGATGTAAAATTCATGAGATTTGAATCTTGGAAATCTCTTGAACCAACCAACTAAGAAAGCATAGTTATCAAGAGCAACAACTTGATCACCGAGCTTACTTAAGTCTTCGGAATTATTAGTGTAAGAAAAACCCACACTAATAGGTGATTCCAAGAATATGATATTGGCAACTAGAATTGAAACACCAACACCCAAATTACATATACAACCGATTAACCAAATAAATATCTAAAATTTACGACAATCATATTATAATATTGTATACCTCTGTTCCAGGAGTATCTGTTGAACGTAAGACGCTCATGACCATCAACAAGAAAAGGACCAATCTCCTGGGCTGCTCCAAAAGCAATTGACGAACAACCAGGTCCTGTGCAGGTATCAGAAAATTAATTTATCACTTAGCATGACTTGAAAATGAAATAAAATGAAAAACAGAGGAGTGGACATATATGGTTCACGCATACCTCCACTAAGCCAAAGCACAAGAGGTTTATCCGACGGAGCCTCTTGAGCTTCAAAAAACCAATAAAATAGTGCTTTGTCTTCTTCTTCTCTTAGCTTCACGTAACCAGCATAATGATCAAATTTTACCGGTGGTTGTCCCGGCAAATTTGTCACCTTATCATCCCGTATGTTATAGCCGGCGGAATATTCAGCTCCGGCGGCAACGTTGCTCAACAGAAAGACAACGAGTAAGATTTCCATAGCCATTGCTGTTGGACGTGTAGAGATATCAGGAGAGAGAGAGAAACGAAAAGCTATAGAGTTCAAGTGAGTGATGAAGTGATGAAGTGAGTGATGAAGTGATGTTATTTATAGAGTTGAAGGTGCCAACACTGAAAGACAACATGTCATGGTCTTTACTTATTGTGATATTCTTTGAAAGTTGCTATATTCTCTGTTCGCTTTAGCTTCATTTTCTTTCGATCCAATCTGTTAGTCTCTAACAAGAGCTTGAATTAAGCAGATGTTTAGCCGGTGATTGACGTAATTAACGTTGTTGAATGTAATTAAGGAGTGAGTCTTGATTTGGAGCAGAATGTGTGTGAAATGGGAAAAAGAAAGAATAGTTAGAGAGGTTCCCCACCACACCTGAAATGGTTATAAAGGAGAAAGAAGACACTACCTAATAAGAGGGCTAGCTAGGCATTAAAATTAGGTGATTCATGGACCATACTACCGCGGGGTTTGATTTAATATAATAAAGAAGAAAAGTTATTTGTATAGGAGGAAATAAGTTTTTGTACTGTACAGTATTATGTTGTTACAGAAAGGGAAATAAGGGTTGTTCTATTATCTGCGAGGATTGAAAAGTTGAAACATATAATTCTGGATTCAGCTTTATATGTAGTCTCTTTATGAAAAGTAAAAGAAATGGTGCAAAAGCAGGGAAATTTCAAAGAAGTATTGGTGTTGAGAGATGAACTAGCCGACCAAATTCTTAGTCTGAAAGATTGGCCATGGATGACAGAAGCATTAATAAAGTTAGTCAATATTAAAGTTTACTTAGTAAAAGTTAAATATAACATAATATAACAATTAATTAGATCACCAACACAGCACACGGAAGTTGTAAGGTGGTTTAGGATAAAGTTTAGTTAAGTTTAGAAGAGAAAGTGCGACATTATAAGTTCAACTCATTTTATAATAAAGTAGTAACAGTATAGAAGTAGGATCAGGTTATAGGGCTAAGATTGAACGTAACACCAACTGAAAAACGACATGACAGGAATTCTGCGTATTGAAAAGGAAAAGATTGAGAGATAGAAAACATGGAATGGATAGTTCTGCACATGCAAACAAAAGTGGCCAAGTTGCAATAACCTCTACTTATTTCAAACATACCGAACCACTTTATTCTTTGTCTTCTTTTATTATCAATTGCACTAATTAAACTGCAATATGGGTATGGGAAGCAAAATGTGGGGGAACATAGGTGCATGAGGTAAGAATAGTGCTTTTAACAATGGGTTGCAGCAAGTAAACCGTGGGAGTGCAGTAAACAAAAGTAAAGATGCCCGGGCGCAAAACGTGGGCTGCAAGGAGCAACTATGCAAGGGCTTTATATGTTTCTTCTTTTGAATCTATCATTATAACTTAATATTTATTGTAATTAAATTAAAATTATATCATTAAATGTTGTCTAATTATAATATTTTTATTAATGAAAATATTTGGCTATAGTTAATAGGTTTAATTATGTTTTAAGCTCATGATAATTTTGAAATTTTCTAATAGAGTAGCTAATAAATTCTTGTGGTCAATTTGAGTTGGAGCTGTCAAAACGGATAATCCGACCTGACCTCACTCGACCCACCACGGGTTGATCACTTAATGAGTCAACCCAACCCGGTTCACTTATTAGCGAGTCAAAAAAATCCTAATTCAACCCGACCCATCGCGGGTTGGTGGGTTAAACGGGTTGGCTCACATACTCACTTAATTAAAAAAATATTTTTTTATATATTTTTTTTATTCAAAACTAGATTATAATTCTAATTAAAATCTAAATAAACTTTAATACACTCTAAATACAGACCAAAATTACAAAAATACAAATTGTCTATGTGTTGGCTAAAAAAAAAAAACCTAACATGACCCAAATACAAAACCCAACTTAGAAAAAAAATACTTGTGTGACCCTTTATTTGCGGTTTGGTGAGCTAACCCGGCTCAATACGGGTTCAACCCGGATGAATCGGGTTCTAGGTGAGCCGGGTCAAAAATCAACCCGTATTGAAATTTGTAAAAAAATTTAATCCAACCCGGCCCAAACCCATGGTGAGCCCGAGTTGGCTCGCGAGTTCCAACCCATTTTAACACGTGAAATGATTCATTTTTCTTTTAAAACTTTATGTATTTTCAGCAAAGTACAAGTGCATGAATAATACCTGTGTCTTTCTTTATTTCCCTAAACTCGGTTACAGTTTTGCCAAAAATAAATATATGATATTTCAATTTTTTATTTTTATTTAAGGTATTAGTTATATGATAAACAATAGAAAGATGTTTGATGAAGTATATTATTTTTTATCTGAACATTCTTGTCGTTGAAATATTTTATTTGTGTTTGTAATATATTATTTTTTAATGAAATACAAGGTTAAATTATTTGAATTTGATCAAATAGGGTTTCTTGAAAGACAAAGTAGCAGCATCCAAATTAAGGAAACGGAAAATTTGGCTAAAAAGAAAAAAAAATGAGGATAATTATTTTAAATGTTACTTTATTAAAAATAAGAATGGTACATTTTTACATTGACATATGAAAACACGGTAAAAATAGGATACAATAAAAAATATTGTCTATAATTTTTTTTATGTCATGATACAATCAAAGTTTTTGTTACTAGTTCTATGCTAAACCAAAATAAAGTTTCATTATTCTACTTTTTCTATTTTTATCTAAAATTTCAGTGAAAGAGATAAAAATACAAAATAATAATGAGTGAAATAAGTTGTACCTTCAATATGGTTTAGGCTTAACACGTGAATTGATTCATTTTTCTTTTAAAATTTTATGTATTTTTAGCAAAGTACAAGTGCATGAATAATACTTGTGTTTTTCTTTATTTTCCTAAACTCGGTTACAGTTTTGCCAAAAATAAATATATGATATTTCATTTTTTTATTTTTATTTAAGGTATTAGTTATACGATAAACGATAGAAAGATGTTTGATGAAGTATATTATTTTTTATCTGAACATTCTTGTCGTTGAAATATTTTATTTGTGTTTGTAATATATTATTTTTTAATGGAATACAAGGTTAAATTATTTGAATTTGATCAAATAGGGTTTCTTGAAAAACAAAATAGCAGCATCCAGACTAAGGAAAGGAAAAATTTGGCTAAAAAGAAAAAAAAATGAGGATAATTTTTTTAAATGTTACTTTATTAAAAATAAGTGTGGTACATTTTTACACTGACATATGAAAACACGATACAATAAAAAATATTGTCTATAATTTTTTTATGTGATGATACAATAAAAGTTTTTGTTACTAGTTTTATGCTAAACCAAAATAAAGTTTTATTATTCTACTTTTTCTATTTTTATCTCAAATTTTAATGAAAGAGATAAAAATACAAAATAATAATAAGTGAAATAAGTTGTACTTTCAATATGCTTTAGGCTTAATTCATTTTTCTTTTAAAACTTTATGTATTCTTAGCAAAGTACAAGTACATGAATAATACCTGTGTCTTTCTTTATTTCCCTAAACTCGGTTACAGTTTTGCTAAAAATAAATATATGATATTTCATTTTTTTATTTTTATTTAAGGTATTAGTTATACGATAAACGATAGAAAGATGTTTGATGAAGTATATTATTTTTTATCTGAACATCCTTGTCGTTGAAATATTTTATTTGTGTTTGTAATATATTATTTTTTAATTAAATACAAGGTTAAATTATTTGAATTTGATCAAATAGGGTTTCTTGAAAAACAAAATAGCAGCATCCAGATGAAGGAAAGGGAAAATTTGGCTAAAAAGAAAAAAAAAAGAAATAATTTTTTTAAATGTTACTTTATTAAAAATAAGAATGGTACATTTTTACATTGACATATGAAAACACAGTAAAAATAGGATACAATAAAAAATATTGTCTATAATTTTTTTTATGTGATGATACAATAAAAGTTTTTGTTACTAGTTTTATTTTAAACCAAAATAAAGTTTTATTATTCTACTTTTTCTATTTTTATCTAAAATTTCAGTGAAAGAGATAAAAATACAAAATAATAATGAGTGAAATAAGTTGTACCTTCCATATGGTTTAGGTTTAACACGTGAAATGATTCATTTTTCTTTTAAAACTGTATGTATTTTTAGCAAAGTACAAGTGCATGAATAATACCTGTGTCTTTCTTTATTTCCCTAAACTCGGTTACAGTTTTGCCAAAAATAAATATATGATATTTCAATTTTTTATTTTTATTTAAGGTATTAGTTATATGATAAACAATAGAAAGATGTTTGATGAAGTATATTATTTTTTATCTGAACATTCTTGTCGTTGAAATATTTTATTTGTGTTTGTAATATATTATTTTTTAATGAAATACAAGGTTAAATTATTTGAATTTGATCAAATAGGGTTTCTTGAAAGACAAAGTAGCAGCATCCAAATTAAGGAAACGGAAAATTTGGCTAAAAAGAAAAAAAAATGAGGATAATTATTTTAAATGTTACTTTATTAAAAATAAGAATGGTACATTTTTACATTGACATATGAAAACACGGTAAAAATAGGATACAATAAAAAATATTGTCTATAATTTTTTTTATGTCATGATACAATCAAAGTTTTTGTTACTAGTTCTATGCTAAACCAAAATAAAGTTTCATTATTCTACTTTTTCTATTTTTATCTAAAATTTCAGTGAAAGAGATAAAAATACAAAATAATAATGAGTGAAATAAGTTGTACCTTCAATATGGTTTAGGCTTAACACGTGAATTGATTCATTTTTCTTTTAAAATTTTATGTATTTTTAGCAAAGTACAAGTGCATGAATAATACTTGTGTTTTTCTTTATTTTCCTAAACTCGGTTACAGTTTTGCCAAAAATAAATATATGATATTTCATTTTTTTATTTTTATTTAAGGTATTAGTTATACGATAAACGATAGAAAGATGTTTGATGAAGTATATTATTTTTTATCTGAACATTCTTGTCGTTGAAATATTTTATTTGTGTTTGTAATATATTATTTTTTAATGGAATACAAGGTTAAATTATTTGAATTTGATCAAATAGGGTTTCTTGAAAAACAAAATAGCAGCATCCAGATTAAGGAAAGGGAAAATTTGGCTATAAAGAAAAAAAAAATGAGGATAATTTTTTTAAATGTTACTTTATTAAAAATAAGAATGGTACATTTTTACATTGACATATGAAAACACGGTAAAAATAGGATACAATAAAAAATATTGTCTATAATTTATTTTTATGTGATGATACAATAAAAGTTTTTTTGTTACTAGTTTTATGCTAAACCAAAATAAAGTTTTATTATTTTACTTTCTCTATTTTTATCTAAAATTTCAGTGAAAGAGATAAAAATACAAAATAATAATGAGTGAAATAAGTTGTATCTTCAATATGGTTTAGGCTTATCACATGAAACGATTCATTCTTCCATTAAAACTTTATGTATTTTCAGCAAAATACAAGTGCATGAATAATACATGTGTCATTCTTTATTTCCCTAAACTTTTTTGCCAAAACTAAATATATGGTATGTCATTTTTTAATTTTTATTTAAGGTATTAGTTATACGATAAACGATAGAAAGATGTTTGATGAAGTATATTATTTTTTATCTGAACATTCTTGTCGTTGAAATATTTTATTTGTGTTTGTAATATATTATTTTTTAATTGAATGTAAATAAATAAATAATATATATATATATATTATATGTATATATATATATATATATTTATTTATATTTATATATAGAATACATTTATGAGGAAATATATGTAGAGTGTTAATTTTTGAATTTTAATTTTTCTGTGTATTGTTGACCGTATGAATCTTAATTTTAAAAAATATTAAAATTTCGTTATTTGAAGTGTAAATTTAAAATGTAGCATATTTTAAAGTAGCGATGTAGCTTTTTATTTGGATTGGTAGGAAATGTTGAGAATTTTAAAATTATCTTGATGGTGTATGGCTTTGATGAAGAATTTTTCCTACCCTATTTTGATGTCCCACGATAAATAGAAAAGCATTCATCTACTCTCTGTCATTAGTACAATTTTTTACTATAAATTGTCAAACATTAACATAATTATCTACTTCATTTTTTCCTTTTACTTTATTTAAAGCAAATCATTTTTCTAACTTGG
>Ga0214545_1008607_pt1 | contig 16139 bp, 8 predicted proteins | sample CNSS4metaG_FD_160064 | JGI IMG/M metagenome (GOLD analysis project Ga0214545, IMG submission 160064) | Root nodule microbial communities from cowpea collected in UCLA plant growth center, Los Angeles, California, USA - CNSS4 | ecosystem: Host-associated > Plants > Roots > Nodule | place: USA... | reverse complement strand
AAACCACGTGTCAAAAAAAGGGACTTGACACGTGGCATTTTTATTTTTTTTTTTAAATTTAAAAAAAAATTTAAAAATTAAAAAAAAATTAAAAATTTAAAAAAAAATCAAAAAAACCACATATTAACACGTGGCACGTTGACTAACGGCGTTAGTCAACTCTGTCTGAAAGGGATCTAATTGAAGCAATTTTCAAAAGTTGGGATGCAATTGACACTTTTTTAAAACCGGGTACCTATTTGACACACTAGCCCCAAATTGGGTACTATATGATTAATTAAACCTTCTTTTTATTATATAGGAAGGGATAACTTTACCGGTTGATATTACCCTGTGAACCAAAATTTCTGCGAATTCGGTGGTTAACCACAATTATGTATCCTGCATTCTCAGTTTTGCAGTGTTATAGTAGTACTACTAACTGAAATCGAATTACATTGTTTACGTGGAAACTGTATCTCTTTGTAATCAGACCTTGGCTATGCATTTTAATTAGCAAAATTACTTACTTTAGTTAGCATAATTAGCTTCATTATCTAATCATTTCTCTTATATCACCAAGCCATTCTCAAAACTGAATGTTATAGCTATGTGTTTCATTCTTTGCAGTATGGATGCTCACACGGACACTAGACATGACAAGAGACAAGGTGATACAACACAGCTCAATACCACCACAAGGCCCACAAGAGAGCATAAAAAATCTCATTGGATGAAGAATTTCATTTAAGTTAGTTTTGGTGATCACGTTTCAATTATGTTAGTTATGGTTTGGAAGCCCAAAATAACATACGAATGTTTTTGTAATCCAAGGACACACCTGGCCCATTGCAACCTTATTTAGGGTTGCTTTTGTTATGAATGAAGGGCAGAAAAATCATTTTCATTAGTTTTCTCTCCCCTCTCTCTTACATCTTAGTGTTAGCTGTAGCCGTAACTTAACATTGGTGCTTTCATTGCTTTCTCTATGTCTCCCAAACCCCAATCTAAAGAAATAGAAGACATGCTTCATGCCATTCAAGACCGCCTTTCTGCCATCCAAATTCATATGGAGTCACAAGAGCAACGTCAAGATGCCATATAGAAGCCAAACATGAATCCTTATAGTCCTCCCTCTTGGCCCTTCTTGAGCAGGTATCATCCTTAACCCCTCCTGGCTCATCTTCCACCTCCATTCCTTATATTTCCCCCCATTCCATGCCCAAGCACACTACTCCACGACCATGACAACACAACCTCTTCACCATTCTCTTGCTGCACCCCTACCACCACTGATTAGACCACCTAACCTCCAACTCGATTTTTTTGAAGGCCGTGAACCCCTAGATTGGTCATTCCAAGCTGACCAATATTTTTCCTTCTACCAAATACCTCCCGAATACCGTTTATCCATGGTAGCTTTCCATATGAAAGGACCAGCCCTTAGCTGGTTTAAATGGATGCACCAAAACAACCTCCTCACATATTGGCCCTCATTTACCCGTTCCCTTGAACTCCGTTTTGGCCCTTCTTCTTACACTAACCATCAAGCCGAACTTTTTAAGTTACAACAACACAACACTGTAACTGAATATCAAACTCGCTTTGAAAAAATTTGTAACTGTGTTATTGGCCTCTCTCCAAACACCATACTTAACTACTTCCTTTCAGGCCTTCAACCCGAAATTCGACGAGAACTCACCATCCTCAACCCTTACTCCATCTCTCAAGCCATTGGCCTGACCAAAGTCATTGAGGATAAACTTCGTGACTCTAAACCTAAACCCTTCCGCCCAACCTCTCATACAAACCCCTTTAACCCTTCCACCTCGACACCTAATCGAACAATCCCAACCAACTCCACACCCTCTTCTTTTCCTATTAAACGTCTCACACCAACACAATTACAAGAACGTCGAGCCCAAAGGCTCTGCTACAATTGTGATGAAAAGTTCACCCCTGGCCACAAATGCTCTACCTCTAGATTCTTATTACTTTTGGATGATCCTGACACCCCACCTAACCCAAATCCACCCATTGACTCACCCACAATACCCGAAACCCATGACCTTGTCCATTTTCATCTCTCCACTCAAACCTTCACAAGAACTCCATCCCCTCAAACCCTAAAATTCAAAGGCATCATCCATAACCTCCCTGTCACAGTACTTACTGACTCTGGTAGTTCCCATAATATCTTGCAACCTCGAATTGCCAATCACCCCACCTACCAATTAAACCCACCCCTCCCTTTTCAGTGATGGTAGGCAACGGTGCTTTCATTAACTGTCAAGGTTTTTTCCCTTAATGAATATCTCCCTCCAGGATTCTACCTTTTGCATCCCCTTTTACCTCCTCCCCATTGAAGGAGCAAATGTTGTCTTAGGCATTGAATGATTACGCACCTTGGAACCCATCACAGCTGATTTTTCCATCCCAAGCATCGCTTTCACTCACCACAACCAACACATTACACTCCAAGCCACCACCACAACCTTAGCCACGCCAGCTAGTTATCACCAATTTTGCCAATTCCTCTCCACCCATGTTGTGGCCTCCATCCACCTATTATCTATGGAACCTCCCTCCACTTCACCACTACCATTAGATATAAGCCTACAAATCCCATCTTCCCCTTTATATGACCTACCTTACCAAATATAAGCCACCCTCTTAAAACACCAAGCCATTTTTCTCCCTAATACTCTTAGTCCGCAAAAAAGATGGCACATGAAGATTTTGTGTGGACTACAGAGCCCTTAATGCTGTCATTATTTGTAACTGTTTTCCTATTCCCACCATCGATGAATTGCTCGATGAATTAGGTTCGGCTACAGTTTTTACTAAGATTGACCTTTATTCAGGCTACCATCAAATCAAAGTCATTCTCGAAGACACTCACAAGACAACCTTTCGCACTATAGATGACCACTATGAATTCATAGTTATCCCATTTGGGCTGTTCAACGCCCCCTCTACCTTCCAAGCAGCCATGAACGACCTCCTAAGACCACATCTAAGGCGGTTTGTTCTTGTTATTTTTTATGTCATTCTCATCTATAGTCCCACTTTAGCAGACCATTTCCAACATTTACATGTTTTTTTAGACCTATTGGAAACTAAACATTTTTATGCAAAGTTATCTGAGTGCAGTTTTGCTACCACACAAGTGAGTTACTTGGGCCACCTCATCTCATCTGACGAAGTGGCCCCTGATCCAAACAAAGTGAAGGCCATCAATGACTGGCCCACACCACGATCACACACGGAGTTACGCGGTTTCTTTGGCCGCACCGGTTTTTATTGAAAGTTTGTACGCTATTACGCCACACTCGCTGCTCCTCTCATGGATTTATTACATGATCACAAGTTTACATGGCCTTCACCAGCCCAACAAGCTTTTACACAACTCAAACTACATATGTCAGAATTACCTACACTACATCTTCCCAACTTCACTGAATTATTCACCCTCAAAACCGATGCATCAGCCGTTGCCATTGGTGTTGTCCTCAATCAAAATGACCATCCCCTCGCCTTCTTTAGCATAAAGATGTGCCCCCAACTCCATGTCGCATTAGTGTATGTACGAGAAATGTATGCAATCACAAAATCAATCAAGAAATGACGTCAGTACTTGTTGGGCAACCATTTCAAAATTTTCACAGATCAGAAAAGCTTAAACACACTCATTTCCCAGACCATACAAACACCAGAAAAGCAGAAATGGACAACTAAACTACAAGGTTATGATTTTGAAATCTTATACAAACCTGGGAAACAGAATATTGTTGCAGATGCACTATCCCACCAAGAGACCCCCAACCTTTCACTGCTACTAGCCATGTCCTCTCCCGTTCCAAACCTCCTTCAAGAACTTCAACACTTTTATTCCACCTCTGAAGGGAAAGCCCTCATTCAATCTTGCACCAAAGACCACCAATTACCTAGTCTCTTCTCAACATGACAAGGGATCTTATTTTTTCGAAATCACATATTCCTCCCAGCTACACAAGATTTTCGACAACGCTTCCTCTATGAACTCCACGCATCACCTATGGCGGGTCACTCAGGACTCAAACCCACCCTTTCTAGAGTTGCAGCTTCGTTTTACTGGCCTGGGTGGACTCGGGATGTCAAAACCTTCATTCAACAATATTCCATTTGCCAAAGCAACAAATACCTACCACACAAACCACAAGGATTAATTCAACCTCTACCCACCCCTGCTCAGGTTTGGGAAGACCTCTCCATGGACTTTATCACACACTTACCAGCATCTGTAGGCCACACTGTTATTTGGGTTATATGCGAACGCTTAACCTAATGTGCACATCGCATTGCCTTGCCCACAAGTTTCACTGCCCCAAATCTGGCCCGTTGGTTCTCCATTGAGATTTGCCGCCTTCATGGAATTCCCAAGTTCATCGTCTCTGATCGAGACCCACTCTTTGTCAGCACATTCTGGCGCACCCTGTTTAAAGCACAAGGAACAACTCTCAAGTTTAGTTCCTCATATCACCCCCAAACCGACATTCAAAACCCATTATCTACTTTCCCACCTACCACATTAACTCCACCTCCCACACTTTCCAATAAACACATGCCACCTCAACCCACTCCAACGGTTCCCCAATTTAATTCCCCACCTAACCTCCTAGGGCCACACAACCTCACAACCATCCAGAACATTGACCAACCCCACACACTAAACCCTAGCCCAATACCCACTTCACCAACGCCACCCATTCCGACCCAAACTCCCTTCATTCCCCACTTTGAGGACAAAGTGCAATCTTCAGGGGTAGGCAATGATACAACACGGCCCAATACCACCACAAGGCCCACAAGAGAGCATAAGAAACCTCACTGGATGAAAGATTTCATTTAAGTTAGTTTTGGTGATCACGTTTCAATTATGTTAGTTATGGTTTGGAAGCCCAAAATAACATACAAATGTTTTTGTAATCCAGGGACACACCTGGCTCATTGCAATCTTATTTAAGGTTGCTTTTGTTATGAATGAAAGGTAGAAAAAGCATTTTCATTAGTTTTCTCTCCCCTCTCTCTTACATCTTAGTGTTAGCTATAGCCGTAACCTAACACAAGGACATTTCAACAAGTGCAGTCTTCAAAATGTAGGATGCAAGAACACCCATCTATATATTACATCATTGTGAATCATTTAATTTAGAATTTAATATTTATATCTTAAAAATTATTTATAAATAAGGTTAGTTAAATATAATAATTTAAACATTTGTTACCTAATACAAAAATGAATATAATCCATTTATCCAATATCCAAAATGTGAAAAGTAGTGATCATATAAGATTTGTTTATGTTGGGATGATGAAAATAATAGATCTTGAAAAGTCTCATATCGCTTAATATAAACTAAGAAATAGGTTTTGGTGACTATACAATGGACTTTAACTCCATGGTGCTCCTTGTCCAAGTCCAAGACACTTTGAGCAAGTGTTTAACTTTTCTTATACCCTTGTTAGTAGAGTATTGTGATGTGTAATTAAATTTCTTGCTCTAAAGAATGTGAGTGTACTTGGGGTCAAAGGGTTGAGAGGTTGAGATTATTTTTTGTGGTGATGTTTTTTTCTCAACAATTTCTTATTTCTAATAATCATAATAGAAACTTATGCAATAAATTTACAGCTTTATGGATTTTTAGAAAATTATTGTATTTGTTCTTATTAACATTGTATTGGTACCACATCTCAAAATTATGTCAGAAATTAAAAAAAAAATGAATTGGAGACTTCATCAATACGTGTTGTATGTGTGTCAATGTTCGATATGTGTTGGAAACGAGGAGACACTATTTGCGAGGCATGCCCTCACTTCATAGGCTTTACTTTACAATACAATTGTTGACAATAATGCCTAAGATGTAGTGATATCCCTACAAAGATGTCAAATGCATCACTAATGTTTTGTTGCCGGACTAATCTAGTTATATTAGGAAGAGTAAAATTGAGGAAAGTGGAGCTATGTGAAGGTGGTGATGCATTTGAATTGAATGAGTTGAATGAAGTTGCTTGCTAATATATAGAACCTTGTTTTTGTGAGCACTTCATACCCTCCAAATAAGGAGTAAATTTTTTCTTCAATGTGAAGAAGATTAAATCACAAGATCTCTTGTTGATTCCTCTTAAGGTGCCTGGAAGTCTTCAATTTTCTATGATAGATTTTGGTTTTGGTGTGGGAGGAATGGGGTGCATGCAAAGATATTTCAATGCTCAATTTAGTATTAGGGTGTGTTCACTTGAGCGGATGGGTTTAAGAGAGAGGGGTGGATGTGTTTGAGTAGATTTAGAGGTGATAATGAGTGAATTTGGAAAAATAAAGTTTGTACAAGTTTTAAAGTAATTTGATAGAGGTGATAAATTAAAAAAATGTTTTAATAGAAGTAATAGATAGATTACTATATTGGCCTTTATATAATAAGTAGTATAAATTGATATTTATATTAATTACATTTATTTCGTTCATCTTTTTTAACTACTAAAATTGAAAATAATTATAAAAGTTAATAAAATAATGAGTTTTTAGGTAGTATATTGTCACAAATCTTACCAAGCAATTGTGAAAGGTCTTTTTCATTATTATTATTATTAAGGTTTAATCACATGGAAGGTTTTCGTTTTCGTTCAAAAATCTCAATTGGGTCCTTATGTTTTAAATCATCCCAATTAGGTCTTATTTTTTTAAAATGTGTTCCAATTTGGTGCTTTCCACCAGAGTATCATTGATGACATTAACTGTGTCATGTGTCAAGTCGTTTTTTTTTATTTTTAATATTTTTTACTTTTTTTCTTAAAATAACAATTGACACATTTGAAATTAGTATCCTGCCATGTGTCAGCTTATGTTTTTTTTATAATTTTTAATGTTTTAAAATTAAAAAAAAAAACTGTCACGTGTCAAATTATGGTTCTACCATGTGTCAATTGTTTATGTAAAGAATTTCAATTTGGTCCATATATTTGTTAATATGTCTCAATCTAGTCCTAACTTCTTTTTAAACTAGAGTAATTTTTCCCTTTCAAAATTGAGACCAAATTTAAGTTTTATATAAATATTATAATTATATTATTATTATTATAATAGATATTTTTAACTAAATTAAGTTTATTTAAATTTAAATTTTGCATTAAACTTTATTTAAATTTGTTTTAATCATTTCTAGACAACTTCATAAATTCCAATGTAAAATTTTCTTCCAATTTTATAACAATTATAAACATTTAAATTTTGTAATTGTTATAAAACTATTTTAAAATTTTACATTTGAATTTATAAAGTTGTCTAGAAATTATTAAAACAAATTTGAATAATGTTCAATGCAAAATTTAAATTTAAATAAACTTAATTTGGTTAAAAATATCTATTATAATAAAAATATCATTATAATATTTATATTAAAGTTAAATTTGTTCTCAGTATTTGAAAAGGATGAAATTACTCCAATTTACAAAGAAATTATGACTAAATTGAGACAAAATAACAAATACAGTAACCAGATCAAGATTTTTTACATAAACAATTGACATATGGCAGAACCATAATTTGACGGGCGAGAGTTTTTTTTTTAATTTAAAAAGAATTAAAAAAAGTTAAAAAAATTAAAAAAAAAACACACAAACTGACACGTGGCAAAATTTTAATTTGACACGTGTTAGTTATTCTTTTAAGAAAAAAAAGTAAAAAAAATTAAAAAATGAAAAGAAAAACAAAAAAACCTAGCAAAACCCTAACTTGACACATGTTAGTTGATCTTTTAAGAAAAAATAAGTAAAAAAATTAAAAAAATTAAAAGAAAAACAAAAAAACCACAAGTTGACACGTGACACATAATTTACATCATCAATGATGTCCTAACGGAAAAATCAAATTGGAACAAATTTTTGAAAATAGGATCTAATTGGGACGTCTTAAAACTTGAGGACCCAATCAAAATTTTTAAACGAAAACGAAGACCTTCTATGTGGTTAAACCTAATTTTAATGAGAGGTGATTCGGAAATCATGAGATTCATAGGGGTATAGAAAGAGAACAGGGAGGTGCAAGAAGAAAAATGCTATACCATATGGCTGTAGCCCTAACATGGCATAAGGCCCATTAAAATTATCCATTTTTCTAATGGGCTATGTTAGCCTGGTCCACCCACCAATTGAGCTACAGTGTCTTGGTAAGCATCCACCCCTAACCTGTGGTTAAAAAGGGTCATTCTGGGAAAAAAAAAATTTCAATAAATTAAATTAAAAAATTTCAAGTCCATAAGTTTTTTATGTTCATTGTCTAATTTCAAATGAAACTCTTATAATATATCTTAACTACTATAAATTTTAAATACGTAGTAGTTTAACAAAAAGAAGAAGCCCGTTTAGTTTTCGGATTACATATATTGGACCAAAATTAAATAAAATTAAAAGGATCCATAAACCTTTAGGTCTTTGTCTTCGACGGACTCCGGATTAAATGAACTAGTCTATGATCTCAGATCCATGTATTTAGCTCTCGTTACAAATAAAAACATCGACATAATTTTATTAGGTGTAAATTTGAAATAAAATAATTAAGATTTAATTTTTTTAAAAATGATTAGATTTCTATTTTTTTCACTTTGATAATATTGTTTAATCCTTGTTCCTGAAAAATTGACATTTTGTGCTTTTCCCAAAAAAAAAAAATTCAGATTGTGTTTTAAACAGTGAAAAGTGTTTTGTATCCTTTAGGCCCTGATATTTTGAGCGGAAGCGATGATGGAAATTGGTGATATCTCGTATTAATATGCACCAATTTAAGAGTGATATTTCATATGGATTTGCGTTCTTCATCCTATTGATACGAGGAGATTTGCAAAGATGAAGGTAATTGTGGTGCTAGTGAAAGATGTGGAAGACATGGATAATGAAAATGAAGAAAATGAAGTTAAGGTGAAGGTTCTAGAAATGAAGAATAAGGAGAGAAGATAAAGAAGAGAAGGGGAAGAGGAAGAAAAGGGGAGGTGTATGTAGGCCACTGTGAGAGAAAATTTTAAAAATTTTCACTTTTACTTTTATTTTTATTAATTATATTTTTCTTTTACTTTTTAATAATAATAAATAAATAAAAATAATAATTATAATAATAAATAATAATAATTTATTACTTTTTACCATAAGAGAAAAATAATTATTTTATATTTTAATCTATTAAAAAAATAATCTATCATATCAATCAAATCACTTACAAACTCTCACAAGTTTCATTTAAAAATCTATTCACCTATATCCTCAAATCCCTTCTCAAATATTTTCGAAGAAACACAAAAATTCATCCACTCAAATCTACTCATACTCATCCAAATTCATTCTCAAACTCTTTCCTAAATCTATCTCTTCAAAGGAACATTTATGCTGTGTTTAGATTGGAGTGTGTATTTAGGCTAGAATAAGTTAATAACATGCAATATAAAAAAGATAAGAGATAAAGAGGTTTATACAAGATATTTTAAATTGGTTTAATTATAGCATATTAACGTTTTAAGATATAATTAAGTATTCTTTGGACCCCAAGCAATCTTGACTAAATATGAGTATTATTTAGACCCAATCATTCCTTGCTAAACACAGGTATTCTTTGGAATGCAACTACTCCTAGCTAAGATCAAGTATTATGTGAACGAAATTACTCTTGGCTAAAATTAAGTATTATTTGGAACACAACCGCTCATGGCTAGGATTGAGTATTATTTTGAATGTCTTCACTCCTAGCTGAGACCGAGTATTGTTTGAACTGAAACCATTCCTAACTAGCTTAAGTATTTTTTGAACAATAACCACTCCTAACTAGCTTAAGTATTTTTTGAACAATAACCACTCTTGGCTAAAAACACAAAGGCTTACAAAGAAAGTGATATAAAAGATCATAAGGTCACTCATTAGAAAGAGGGTTACATCTTATATGGATACAATGATAAATCACACTCTTATAGATAACTATGAATACAAACAATGTTTTTCCTCACAAAGGTTAAGGATTCCTTAGATTATAAGAGCTTATTTTTGTTGCTAGAGTTTCTTTAGCTTTCCTTCTTCACAAAGATCTTCTTGTATAGAGCTAAAAAGAAAAGACCCATGAAATTCTTTTGGAGCCATTGTGATAGTTTTCTTCAACTATTGCTTATTCTCGTGTCTTACCACATTTGAACCTTATAGACATATTAAAAGCTCTAGACCTTAGCATTAAATGCATGTGGATTCTTTAACTAACTCCTTTGACATGGCAAGACTCATTAAGCTTAGGATAGGTAGCTTCTTTCTACCTTTGAGCAAAGTGTAGAGCCTAATATAATTGGGTGACTCCATAACATTAAACAAATGTTTTTTTTCCAAAAACAGAAATTGTTGTTTGCTTGGAGCACCCTCTAGCACTTTGTTTAAGGAATCTTGATGGTGAAGCAACATTGTGAAATCCTCACTAGGGATGGCAACAGGGCAGGACGGGGACGGGTTTCGCTATCTCATACCCATTCCCATAAAAAAAATTCATCCCCATTCTCATACCCAAATCCAACGAGTATCAAACTTTTGTCCCATCCCCACCGAGTAATAGGTATAATCTAGTAGTACCCATACTCATACCCGTTTTCTTACTACTTCAATATTAATTTTAATTAATTTTTTATAAAATAATAAAAAATTACGGTAAAAGAAACATAATATTATCAAATATTTAGGAGGATGGTTATTTCTTCAATATCAAATACTTTGAAATAAATTATAATTGTTTACATTTTAGATTAGAATACCAAATAGATATTGATTAGAATTTAAGAAATTGAAGTAAACAAACATTTAAAATATATTTTAATTTGAATATTTGTTTTTATTTTATATATTTTGTTAAATATTTTTAAATTTTATCAACTAGGTTTCATTAATGTTTGCAAATTTAATAAATGTTTTGGTTCTAATGAAATTTTATTTGGTATTCTAATCAATATCTTTTTTATACACTAATAAAAGTTATAATACATCACTTAATCAAAATGCCGCAAAGGATCTTTTGAACTCCAATATATGTTGCATGGTGATAAAAAAATATTCATGGCAATTACATTAAATTTTTATATTATAGTAAATAAAAGTTATTTATACAATTATAGTGAAAATATTATAGTATGATTGATAATGAGTTAGAAAATAAAAAATAATTAGATAAATATATCGAAAGAGTATTCTACATGATGAAAATAAACAACAAATAAAAGTATTTAAAAATTAACAAATGTGTGTCTTAGAAACAATTTGAGAGACTACTGAAAGACATTGCACAAAGGAAAATAAATGTATAATTAAGGGTATGATAAGATGAAACACTACAAAAATTTTATATATTAGCGACGAAAAATTTCATAGCTAATTCGTAGCTACACCATTTTGCGACAGATTAACTATCAAATTGCTAGAGAATTTTCCGTAGCTAAATATAGGTAGCTAGTTAGAGAGGAATCAAATCCGTAGCTAATCTGTAGCTAATTCATAGCTAATCCCTCTCTATTCTCTCTCTAATTGAAGTAAAAAAAGTTTTACAATTTCTAGCTAATTCGTAGCTAATTCATAGCTAATCCCTCTCTATTCCATCTTTAATTGAAGTGAAAAAGTTTTAAAATTTCTAGCTAATCCGTAGCTAATCCGTAGCTAATCTGTCGTAATTTTGTTATTGCTAATCCATAGCTAATCTGTCACAATTTTATTGTCGCTAATCCGTAGCTAATCTCAATTCTGTTGTCGCAAATCTGTAGCTAATTTGTCGCAATTTTGTTCTCGCTAATCCGTAGCTAATCTGTGGCAATTCTATTGTCGCTAATCTGTAACTAATCTGTCGCAATTTTGTTCTTACTAATCGGTAGCTAATCTGTCGCAATTTTTTTCCCGCTAATCCGTAGCTAATGTGTCATAATTTTTTCCTCGCTAATCCATAACTAATATGTAACTAATTTGTTGCAATTTTTTTCTCGTTTATCCGTAGCTAATTTGTCGCAATTCTTTTAATACTAATTTGTATCACAATTGATTAGTTAATTTATTGCAATTCTATTAATCTCCTACAAATATTATTTTGTTAATTGTAATTACTTAATTGTAATCCCTTATCCCGTATTCTGTATCAAAATTAAAACATGCATAAATAATATAAGTTTAGAGGAAAAATATACATGATCTATTACAGAAACCAAAGACTTCCATCACTTATATGTTCATTATCATCCTTCAAGCACACCACCAAACCTTTGCTTTCTATAATAGATCACTTATTTGTTCATTATCATCCTTCCATCACTTTCAGAAGAAGGAATATTTTTAACACTTGATTCATCTTGATCAATGGTTGTTGATGAGATGTCAATAACAACAATATCCTAGGAAAATGATTCATAGATGTTCCAATTAAATAGCATTTATAGTAAATAACCATTTTAAAAGGAAAAATACAAATATTAGCAGACTGGAATAAATTAAGTTAGTTTCTCTACAGCACAGAAAAGAGATAGTGTGTTGCAACTTCTCAGCAACTTCATGTTTTCTCTGTTGAAGTAACAAAAGGAATTCTAGCAGTAACTCCTTATCCTTTATCCTTTGTCTCAGCTCTATCGTTGCTTCACGTTCTTTCATGTCATCTCTTTGTTCATTAAGGAACTCACTCTGCAACAACTCCCTGCAACACAACAAGCAAATATCAAGTTCCTAATTACATCTCATGTACATGGTTTACCAGCCATTCACTCACTACTAGAGCTAGAACTCTTCACTGTTCCAGAGTCTTACAAATGAAGTTCACTTCCTACTACTGATCTCTCAAAGAGACTTACGAGTGAAACTCACCAGTTGTACAACCATAGAGAGTTTATCCATCATTCGCGAAGCTAAACCCCCTCCTGCTCACCAGGACAAAGCCCACCACCCACTACTCTCTCAAGACGGTCTCCTCAAGTTCTATTTCCTACATCTCTCCCATAGAGTCTTAGGCGAAGTCTCCTACCTTTTGCTGAGACATACACCTTTCCATCATTTCCAATCCCTCAAATACCACATACATCAACTTATTTACTAACAAGTATTATACTGCCAAATAACAAAACTCCACCAAAATAATCTAAAAGCATATCATGTTTAACAGTAAAACAACATACAAAAATATTTAAATGTTATAAACCATCTATCTATTTAATTTTCTTGAATTTAGCCTTACAAAAATATAGTGACTAGACTACGGTTATAATAAAATTACATTAATTTTGATATTATATATACCTTTAACTTTATTATACGTAATATATATTATAATAACACCTTTGCCATGAATACATATATTAAAACAATTAATATAACTTATCCACTGCACCTAATAAAACTTTGTACTACTCATGGCAACCCACAATTTAGTCACAGTCCAAACAAACAATATATTAATTGGCACCCAATCCAAAAATTTATCTATAATGCTAATACATCCAATTAGAAATCACCAACCCGTAACACCCTCTGCTGCCACTCCTTATAGTTTTGAAAAAACTTAAAAGTGCTATTATATTTATAAAACCAAAGCCACACTTGATTTTAGGGTAGAAATTACTAAAATATTTCAACAAGAGAGCAAATGCAACACAATACTGTCATATTTGTTTTGGCAAATGATTTATTACCTATCTTCCACCTTCATAAAAATTATAAATACTGGATATAAAACTTTTTGAAAAACTAAATCAATCCAACACAGCAATGGAAATCATATTAAATGCTTCATAGTTGATTTGGAAGGAGGCATGGTGAACATATAGTCTAACCAATGAAATGCTGCCTGTGTTTTGCTGGCACCCTTATGACAGATCTCAGGGCATTGAATGTTTTAGGAAATCCTTGGGAAGCATGTAAAAAAAGTACTTTTGATTAGAGAAACAATATTATTAATTTATCTATATAGTACTATATTGGATATACACATTAAAATATGTCTAAAAGAGGAACAAATGTCTTCAATTAATCATGTAGAGTACAAAACCAGCATATGCTTTTATCCTAAAAGCAATGAAAGTGGCAAATATACCTGGCATCATAATCTTTTCCGTCAAAGTGCATGATGAATTATGTCTATATGGCATGTAAAAAAAGGCATCATTAAGTTTTCATAAAATGTAATAAGAGAAATGAAAATGCAGTCCATCTGATTTTGTGATATTATATAATAGGAAGCTACCCAAAAATAATGACAAAAAATGTCTTCGTGAACCAAGAAGTACACAAATGTTACTAAAAGAACTTAAAATTCATTAACTAACTCAAACATTAATAGTATAAAAATACCACTGGAACAAGCTGGCTTCAATTAAAACAAAATTAATTGGAGAGGAATATTTCCTTGTTTAAATGGATTGAATAAAAGCAAAGAAAGAACATGCTTAACCACAAATATTCATAGTCATTAATCAACTTTCAACAGTATTACCTATCATGATAGTTCATGGAACTCCCTTCCATAACCTTCCAAAGAACATTCTAGTCAGACAAATTGAGTTCCATCTTTTCAGTGAGTGAAATGACTAACACACGCAACAGATGATACAAATTACAATAGTGAATAATGAATAACCTTAAGCTCCAAGGATGGACAAAAAATAACCAATAAATTTAAGTATAAAAAATTTCCAGTTCTAACTACATAAAACAAAAATATGGGAGAGAAAAAATAGGTAAGGCGTGTTGGTCCTCCTGAAATATTCAAACACAATAAGCCTATAAAATTGTGTTGTGTGAAATTATAAGAACTAAGAACCCATGTGTAACATGTCCTTAAGGCGATGGACATCACAATTAAGAGAATGATTACATAATATGTTTTCAAAAGATTGTGTTGGAGAAAGAGTTAAGAAACTAGACACTACAAGATTTAGACTTCGACATAAAAAGTGAAAGAATTACCCATTTATGGAGATTCCAAAAACCATTTCTCCTATCCGTGATGAAAAACAGCTCCCCTGTTCAATTCAAAATAAAATAAACCACAATGCACAAATAGATCATAACAAATGTTCCCATTCAAATCAATGGGTAAACTCGGAATTAATAACATTCAATGACACAAATAAATAAATAGAACACAAATAAATAAATGAGTAGAACACTAGATCAATATTTCCAGATAATCTCTGCTGAATCTGTATATGTTAACCAAAGTTAAATAGAACACAAATAAATAAATAAAAATTTAATGACAATATATAACAGACATATAAGAGTAAGCCTACATATTAATCCAAAGGGCACAAACACAAATGCCATTTATGTTTACTGAAAGTGGTGGATTGCAGGAATTTTAGATGGTTACATAAATTGTTGATGTTTGGATCATTTAAAATAGGAAGAAATGAAATAAAACCAGTAAGAATCTATTCAATCACATTCCATCCAATTCTTCTATTTGCTTTTTCTCCAATTAGGCCAGTATGAAATGGAAATAACTAATTATTCACTAATATCCTTATCATTCCTTTGATCCTTTCCATTCCACACTACTCAGCTATATTCCATTCCACCAATCAAATAACATGCCATAACAATGATTTGGAAAATATGGCATTAGATAATGAAAATTTATGCTTGCAATACTGACCAAGAGAACGGATGGACCGCTTGTATAATCTCTGATCTTTGTAATTTGCAAAGAAGACAACATCCTCTGAAACAGTAAAAGCACCACCTCCATATTCCTGAGCCAATGTTCTCACTCCAAACTCCTTAGGTGTAATGTCCACAGCCTCACCTTCCAGATTTTCTGCCTCAACCACAAGAACTCCCCGTTTGAAAAACAAGAAATAACCAAAACAAATGGGTAAATTTGCAAACTCCAAGAGTTTAAAATGTCCACCTTTTCCCACTCCAAACTCCAAATGGTAAAATGCTTGGGTATTTTTGTGCTACTTTTCAATTAAAACTAGAGCTCTAAACGTAATTAGCGTGTAATAAGGTTTGCAAATTGCATCACTTCGATATAAAACTTTATTGGTAAAACATCACCAAAAACACCTAAAACTTTATCTTGTATCTCTGCTTATGTACTTGTTATTCTCGACAACTGTTGTGGCTTGGGCATTGGGAAG
>Ga0214545_1008606_pt1 | contig 16140 bp, 6 predicted proteins | sample CNSS4metaG_FD_160064 | JGI IMG/M metagenome (GOLD analysis project Ga0214545, IMG submission 160064) | Root nodule microbial communities from cowpea collected in UCLA plant growth center, Los Angeles, California, USA - CNSS4 | ecosystem: Host-associated > Plants > Roots > Nodule | place: USA... | reverse complement strand
ATATATATATATATATATATATATATATATATATATATATATTTATATATATAATATAGAATAATTTTTTATTTTTTAATTAAAATAAAATAATATTTTTTGTAAAAATTTGTTAAAAAACAAATTGTTAACTCATCATAGCTCTTAAACCAATCCAACTTTATTCAATGAAAGGCATATTTCATAATTTCAAGAAAGCTTAAATATCTCTCTTCATACAGTTATCAAGGCTGCATTGATTTGTTTATCTAGCTTTACTACAACATTATTACAATAAAACTCAAAAAAAAAAATCACAATTTCAGACTACTCAAATTATTTGTTTGCAAATTCAAGTGTGCTGCGTAAAATAGGCGATTTGACTGCCTCAAAATTAGCTCCGCAGCCTCAAATCAAAGGAAAACTATCTTTTTTTTTTATAATTTTTTGTTTACAAAGTTGACAAACTTTCTCTAAATAGAATTAAAATATATTTAATTTTTTTTTTTAAATAAAGTAATTATTTTTTATCTAAATCGGTAATTTATCAAAGTTTGTAAAAGAAAACTTTGTTAACATGTTATTTTCCAGTTATGCTAATGTTTCATCAACAACAAACAAGATAAAATATAATCAAACTCCGGATTTTTAAAAAAAATACTCGTTATTCTGTAGTAAAAGTTAAGAGTGTTGCATATTTATAATTTTATATTGACTTGCACTTTTTTCGGTTTGAGAAACTGATGAATTAATTTATTGAAAAAACTTAAGGCTTTGTTCACTTTGTATGATAGATTTAAGAGAGAATATGAAGATGAATTGGTGTTGATTTGAATGGATGAATATGTGTGTTTTTTTCAGTGAATTTAGAGAATAAAAAGAGTGGATTTGAAAATGAATTTTAAAAAAGTTAGTGAGTGATTTGATTGATGTAATAAATTAAAAAAAAGTTTTAATAAATAAAAATTTGAAAATTACTAAAATATCCTTGAAGATAAAAATAAAATAAAATGATTATTAAATAAATTAAAAATATTAAAATTTAACAATATAGTAATTATCATTAATTATTATAAATATTTATATATATTTTTATTATTATTAATTAATTATACATATTATTATACATATTATTTTATATATAATATAAAATGGACATAAAAGTAAAATGAGTTTATATTTTTTTAAATCCACTCATATATGAGTGAATGGATTTTATTAAGCATCGCGCAAATCCATCTCTGTTGTTCCGCTTGACTCATTTATCTCTACTGTTTTACTTGACTCATTTAATAAGAACAGGGAAATTTTTTTTCATCTATCTTTATAAATCTGTGCTTTGTTACTGTCTGTTCAAATAAAATAAAGAGAGCCTAAAACTCAAGATGACATACAAAACGAAAAGTATTATTAATTTGTGAACTGATGGATAAAAGGCATCTCATAAAGCCAAATGAATCCCCTATTCTTATCCGGTATGCCCCAGAATCTTGGAAGAAGGTATGAACAAAATTTAAAACATATGGAGACAATACTAAACCTAAAATGAAGCTACAATTTCACTCGAGATTAACATCTGAACCGAAAAAAATGTATTAAAAAAATGTTAAATATTAAAAATTAGAATTAATCTAACTTTGAAATTTTAAATTAATTTAACTTTTCGAAATTTTAAATTAATTTAATTTTTCATCGATGGATGAATTTAATTATTTTAATAAAAATTATTAAGTTGATTTAATGTTTTAAACCATTTTTTTCTATTAACATAAAAGTGAAAATGAGTTAGACGATACAAATAACTCAAATATTGTTATAAAATACATTTAAAATGTTAAATAAATTTGAAAAAAATTAATTAAAAAAAGCTAAATACTAAATTTTTAAAGTTGAGAAAACTTAATTAATTTAAGGTTTAATTGTGTCTTTGGTTCCTATTTTGAAGTCAAAATCTCAATTTGGTATTCAAATTTTTAAAAGTCTCAAAATGGTCTCATTTTTTGTTAAAACGTCTCAAGTTTGTCCTTTATGTTAAGTATGGGTTGACGCCGTTAGATAGGGTACCATGTGTTTGTTACTCGATTTTATATTTATATTTTTTTGATTTTTGATTTTGAATATTTTTAAAAAATAAAAATTTTGCCATGTGTCAAGTTGTCGTCATGTCACGTGGCAATGTGGTAGTGATAATGCCAGGTGTGTCAGTATCATACCAGGTGTTATCTTCTTAGTCTCAATTTGGTCCTTGTGTTCTAATTTTTGTCTCAATTTAGTCCTTATTTTTATAAAAATAATCCAATTTTGTCCCTCTCCAAATTAAAAGAAAAATTAATTTTTATATAAATGTTATACAAATATTTTTATTAAATTTGATATTTTTATTCAAATTAATATTTTTATTATATATTTTTAACATAACTAAGTTTATTTAAAATTGTATTTCACATTCAACTTTACTTCAAATTGTTTTTAAATTTTAAATTTATATGTTTTTTATTCTTACGTGAACTCGTTAATTTATGATTTTTTTTTTCTATTAATAACTTTAAAACAATTTTAAATAAAGTTCAATGTAAAATATTAATTAAATGAACTTAATCTGGTTAAAAATATTTACTTGAAATATCAATTTTGATAGAAATATTTGTGTACATTTATATAGAAATTAAATTTGATTTCAATTTGGAAAGAGACAAAATTACAATTTTTTACAAAAATTGTGACTAAATTAAAACAAAAATTAAAATAAAGGGACCAAATTGAGATTTTGGAAATGATATAAGTGACATGTGTCATTGTCACTGCTACATCACTTTGTCATATTACCATGTGGCATGACAACAGATTGACATGTAACAAAATTTTTATTTTTGTTAAAGTTCAAAAATAAAATAAAAATAAAAATAAAAAAAATCAAGAAACTGAGACATGACGTCGACCCAGACTTAAATAAAGAGTAAACTTGAAATGTTTTAACAAAAATAGAATTATTTTGAGACTTTTAAAATTTTTAATATCAAATTCGATTCTAAAATGTAGAACAAAGACATAATTAAACTTTAATTTAAAGTTTTGACGAAAAATTATCTAAGAAATAAAAATATATTTAATTCTAAAAAGATAAAACACATGTACACGTGATGCTTTAGTCCTTCTGACTTCTTCAAAAATAAATTATTTTCTTTAGAAAAAAAATATGATTTAAAGAAACAAATGAATTGATGGCGACAACCGTGAGTGGAGTTCACTCGGCCATCCGTCCCGTCGTGGACTTCGAAGACTCTGGTATCCTGGGTCCCACTACCATTAAAGTTTTAAGCTTCGCTTTCCTTCCCCGGCCCCACCACTCTCTCTCACCCTCTGTTTCCACCACTTCCTCCAGTTTTATGCAAAAGTATACAAGAACAAGAAAACACCATCGTCTAACCTGCACAATTACACTCCTAACACATTTCTCTATTTTATAAAACCACGCCCTCCATTTATGGATATTATAGATTACAATTATCACTATTCCACGTAATCTCTGTTCTTTCTAAGTGTAACAACAGTGCCTGCCTTCTTTTGGTTTATACTGCAAAAGCAAAGCCATTGTCCTTTTCTTTGGTCAAACTATTTTGTTTCCTTCTATCAAGAGCTCTGCACACGTTATTGTCTTTTTCTTGCCACATTCTCATTCTCCTTCTTCTTTCCTAAACTCTACTCTCTTCTCTCCTTTCCCATACCCAACCAAACTCCTCCCAATACCTTCCCCCGCACCTTATTATATAACAAACTAATATCTCGTTAAATTAAAATATCTCTATAATATCGCATTAGAAACGATACCTGTACCTAAACTACAACTATACATTGTTCTGTTTTCAGTCATCATGAACGTTTCTCCAAAGCACGAACGCCGCTGGGCGTCTGATACGGTGCCGGATATTGCATTCGTCAGCGCAGGGACGTCGCCAGGAACAGAGTCCTACTCCGTCGCCGACGAGTACGTCGAGGTCACTCTTGACGTTCAATACGATCACACCGTCGTTCTCCGCGGCGTTGAGCCGGTGGCTGTCGTTAACGTCGACGAAGGTTATGCCGCAAGCGGTACTGAAACTCCGGTGTCCTCCGCATGGTCGCCATCGATCAGGAGGAGCTCTCCCAGCCGGTGGCGGCAGTTCTCGCAGGAGCTTAAGACCGAGGCGGTTGCGAAGGCGAGGCAGTTCTCGCAGGAGCTCAAGGCGGAGCTGCGGCGGTTTTCGTGGGGCCAGGGAGGATCTGAAACGGCGTTCGTGCCGCGAGATCTTAGGAAGCAGCGCGCTCAGCTTGAGCGCAACCGCTCCGGTACGAAGAAAGCGCTCCGTGGACTGAAATTCATTAGCAGTAAATCTAACGGCGTTGATGCCTGGAACGAGGTGCAAAGCAATTTCGATAGTCTTGCTAGAGACGGTTTTCTCTACCGCACTGATTTTGCGCAATGCATAGGTTCGACTTATTTTCAAATTTCAATTCAGAGTATTCCGTTGCACGTGTTTGCATTTTCACTCCTTTGTTTACGCTTTTGGTTCAAGAGTTTTTTCTATTTGTTGAAGGAATGAAGGACTCTAAGGAGTTCGCACTGGAACTGTTCGATGCTCTGGGTCGCAGACGAAGACTCAGGGTTGAAAAGATCAGCAGAGACGAACTTAGCGAATTCTGGTCGCAAATTACCGATCAAAGCTTTGATTCACGGCTCCAGATTTTCTTTGATATGTAAGCTTTGATTGACTAAATAATATTTTTTGAAAAATAACAAAGTTAGTTAAAAGTAATTTCTCACTTAATTTTTTTCCTATCTTTTTATTTTAATAAACACCACTCTTCTTAAAAATCTTCGTTATTTGCTTTAGTAATTAAGGATTTCTCAATTTTATGAAAAGAACTGCGGCATGAAGAAGTAGCGTGTTAGTCCTTTTTTTTACGTTTTTAATCGCTCAGAATTTAAACGTAGAATTTTATACTAAAGCGAAAATAATTAATTAAATAAATTAAACTTCAAATGAACTGAGTTTATGAAACATTTAAATTGCGATAGAGTTAAATCTATATTTAAGTTTTTTACTTTACGTATTTGTATCCGATAGAAAAACTCCTGCAAATATTTATTTTTCCTCCCTGTCTAATTAAAATCCTAATCACCTTCATAGGGTGGACAAGAACGAAGATGGTAGAATCACCGAAGAAGAAGTGAAAGAGGTACATTTCTGTCCGAAATTTCATTCCATGTCTCATCAACAGATATACATCTGTGCACCTATGACATTTGAATTGTTTTCTCCTTTGTCTACTGAATTAATTTTTCAATATATTTAAGACTTTTTTATGCATAGCCATGTGAATACTATTTTTCTATAGGGTTTTAAATAGTTGAAGCTAGCGTAACTCATAACCAACAATTTTTGTAAGTGGAAGCGTGATCAACAACTTCAAAAGAAAGAGTAAGGAACTTGACATACTTAGTTAGAACATGGTTAATTAATTTCTTCCCACGTACACTTAATTAACACTATTAACTGCAGTCGTATATTTAATTGTATAAGTTTGACATGTGTTGTTTGTTTTTATTTTAAAAATTGAATTTTAGTTTTTTTTTTAATCTTAGGCTTCGTGTGTGCTCTTCTTTTGGTAATAATTTATGAGAGAGAAAAACACGTCCATTTTCTACTTTTATTATAATGAAAATATTTAATTAACTATTTTATTTTTATTCAAAAGGCACTTGTGCTATGTTGTTCTATAGCCTATACGTATGTTAGCAAATTTGGATTTTTTATTGATTTTTTAGTGTTGTTCCTATACTGTATTTTCATAATACACTAATTATTACTAATTCTACTGTTTTAAAATATATTAAAACAATATTTAAAATACTAACATAATGTATTTTTAATATTCACTTTTAATATTCACCAGAGGATAGTACCAAAAAAGTCAGTAAAAAATATAGACTCATATATTGTCAAGTTGAATTTTAATAATTAACCATAACAATAACTAGAATCAGTTGAAGCTGATTATTATTTACAAGTAGTAAAAACACATGTAATGTCGTGCATTGTAATGTCGCGCATTACGACACCAAATAAAAATATTCTTGTTATGGATGAAGACTATATTTATTAAATAAATAAAATAAAAATTTTATTTTATTAGTTAACGTTTAAATATGTGTTTTAATAAATTGATCTTCCGGACGTTTTCTATTGTTCCAAAGCAATAAGCGTACTGTTAGGTGCTATTCAATGAAAGTTAAGTCATATTATTCGTATAATAATTAATAATTATATATTTTATCATTTATCTCTCACACTTTTTCTTTTCTATTTTTTCTAATGGTTGTAAAAATATATCAAATTTAATTATACACAAATAATTTCCTTTCTAAGGCCAATGAATTTCTGGCTTTTGCTCACATAGATGCCACTCCCACTTTGTTGATTAAACAAATTTCTTGGAATTTATAAAGTTGACGCTTTCATTGCGGTTGGTGGGGGTAGGATGGACATTTACCTTCTTTTTTTTGTAGCTGGTCCAAACATGCACGCCATAGAAATACCAACATCGGTCAAACCATCAAATAGTTGTTTTCATCCCAATGATTCCGTGCTTTTTTTGTAAATTAAACCGATTGAGTCTATTTTTTTAATCTCACCAATTTACAGGCGTCAGTATATACCACTTACTAGTATTTAGTTAAATATTTTTACATTTTAATAACTTAAATTAACATTCTCAAATTTGTGGTACAAGTTGGTATTCTCAAATTGAGTATTAAGAATATAATTTTACGTTAAATGTTAAACAAAATTCTCAAATGAATGATTAATGAGTTCAAAAAATTTTAGTATATATTATTTTGACTCCCCCAATTCTTAACGATAATATATTTAAAATAATAATGATATATATTACTTTTTTTTCCAAGCAAAGAATCAAATCTTTGCTCCATTTTACTACTGAACCTGATGAATTTGTTGCTACTCACAAAAATTTATAATTTTTTGAAAAGTGTTTATATTGAATTTAAATGATGTCTATGTGTAAACTTAAAACTTGTATTAAACAGACGGTTATATTTCATTTCTCAGATCATTATGCTAAGCGCTTCAGCAAATAAGTTATCCAGATTAAAAGAGCAAGCCGAAGAATACGCAGCTCTGATCATGGAAGAGTTAGACCCTGAAAGACTTGGCTACATTGAGGTTTGAATTCTCTACAAACCATAACATCTGAATTTATCAAGAAAACATGCATATGTCTAATTCCACGATATATTGAGTATGTCAAAGAAGAAAATATGGGTGCGTGGTTGAGATTAACCTTAATTTAGTCCATGGTTAATTTGGTTTCATTGTTAATTTTTAATTTAATTTATTAGTTATATAAAAGTTATTATCTACTCTTTTAAGTATTTTAATGAAAACACTTCAGAATGTGTTCAATGTTGGTAATATTTTATGCCATGTGTTATAGAGAAAACGACAACTCAATTTGTTCCGTTTGTTAATTAGGTTTATTCATTCTTGTTAATCAAGTCAATGCATGACCAGCTCTGCTCCTTTATATAAAGTCCAAAGTTGGGTGAAATTAGTTAGCAAATTACACGCTATAATTAATTATAGGTGTCCTAGAGGACAAGATTACATAAGTAATTGAATTGAAGTAACGATTCAATCACAGTACGTGCATAGTGACGAACGCATTCTAGTTGACTCAATTACTTATTTATATATTGTGGTGACCATATTAATCTGTTTAACCAATATAAAACTTTTAGAATATATGCATTAGTCAGCTGAACTGTTTTTTCATGCGGTTAGAGCATAGGACACATTTTTAACTTATTTAATACGCTTTTCGGCTATTTTTCTATAAGCAGCTACCATTTATTTGTTATAAAATGAAATCGAAGATAGTATATAAAAACTATAAATTTATATTTATTTAGATTAGTCATCCAAAGTTATAGTGATGAAATAGAATATGTAATTTTTTAATAAATTGAATATTTTAAAATGTCATCATATAACTTAACGCTAGCGAGAGTTAAAATGAAAAAAAAGAAGTATATAGTCTAAAACAATTTTATGTGGACATCCAATCAAAAAGTTGGTTGAGTTTTATAATAACCATTTTAAAAGACACAGTAACAATACCTTTTATCAATTAATAATATAAAATTATTTTATTCATAAATCAATTTAATTGCAAAATTTCTTCTTACTCATAGGAAAATCATATTTGATGTCAAAAAGTAGAGCACAAATAAGAATTTAGAATGCAAATGCTTTTAAAACGTAGTTTTTAAGAGTTGTGTTGAGTGATGTTTATATATGTTCTAATGTTCATATATCCTCAGTCATAATCTGTTTTTGACATCAAATGCATTATTTCACAGTCCATTTTTAGGAGTAACTTATTAAAAAGGTAAATTTTTGTTTTTATACAAAAAAAAAATATTGCTACAATAAGATACTGAATATAACGTGGATGCAAAAATTTGTTGCCTGAAAAAGTGATAGAATCTCACTGATTTGGCAAGAGCAGCTATACCTTATACTCGTATGTGCATGTGCTGCTTTTTCGTTCTATGTGTAGGAAATAATGGAATCTTCAATAATGAAGGTCGAAAATTTGGAAAGTGTTTTAGTATAGGACTTCAAACTCTTTTGCGAGATTTTAATGGTGGTTGTGTTGGCGCAGCTATGGCAATTGGAGACGCTTCTGTTACAAAAGGATACGTATCTGAACTACAGCCAAGCACTAAGCTACACCAGTCAAGTTTTGAGTCAGAACCTACAAGGAATAAGGTCAAGAAGCCCGATACGTAGGATGAGCCGCAGGATGGTCTACTATTTGCAAGAAAATTGGAAGAGGCTTTGGGTTCTAGCATTGTGGGTTTCAGTGATGATTGGGCTGTTTACGTGGAAGTTCATCGAGTACAAGCGAAAAAATGCTTATCATGTCATGGGTTACTGTCTCCTCGCGGCCAAAGGTGCTGCTGAAACACTCAAGTTCAACATGGCACTTATACTCTTTCCCGTCTGCAGAAATACCATAACGTGGCTTAGGTCCACCAAGTTGTCTTACATTGCACCTTTCGATGATAACATCAACTTTCATAAGGTACGCCCCACACAGCACCACCAGAAAACAAGTTGAATATATTAAACTTAGTGGATGTAATGTTATGTTATGGATGTTTGCAGACAATTGCTGCAGCAGTAGTGATTGGAGTGATACTTCATGCCGGGAATCACCTTGCTTGTGATTTCCCGAAACTTGTAAATTCGTCTCATAAAACGTATGAGAAGTATTTGGACGGTGTATTTGGTGATCACAAACCCAGTTACGGAGACCTCATTAAGGGGGTTGAGGGCGTGACTGGAATTCTGATGGTGATTTTGATGGCAATAGCATTTACTCTTGCAACAAAATGGTTCAGAAGAAATCTTATTAAGCTTCCTAAACCGTTTAATAGGCTCACCGGTTTCAATGCATTCTGGTATTCACACCATCTATTTGTCATTGTCTATGTCCTGCTCATCATTCATGGTGTAAATCTTTACCTCGAGCGCAAATGGCACCTTCAAACGGTATGCACCTTTTAGTATCAAATTTCAATTGTTTAGAAGCATCATTAAAGCCTTTTTTTCCTAGCCTGCTTAGTTACTAAACGCATTGATTTCTCTTTTCAGACATGGATGTATCTTGCAGTTCCAATCGTCCTTTATGTGGGAGAAAGAACGCTAAGATACTTCCGTTCTGGCTTCTATACAGTCCGTCTTATAAAGGTGAACAGAAGAAAAGAAAATAGTTAGGCGCTTCTAAAAGAATAATCAAATTTGTTATGAGCTTGGCATTTTAGTTTTCTTTCATTGCTTACAATTGCTCTTGGCAAATCGAGCACAGCAATAATAAGCAATGTTAAAAAAACAAAACTTTAGCGACCTGAGCCATCACTGCTTTCAATAAGCCAAACAAAGAGATGCAACTCAAACTTACGGATCTTATTTTTGTGAAAAACATCATTGTAGGTTGCCATTTATACTGGAAATGTTCTGACATTGCAAATGTCGAAGCCGCCTCAATTTCGTTACAAGAGTGGACAATACATGTTTGTACAATGTCCTGCTGTTTCTCCATTTGAGTGGTAGGTTGCTATTTTCTTTTTTCTACATTACTTTGCAGTAGCTGAACTTCTCATGCTTCATGTAAATTCTAACCACAAAAATGGATAACCCCTCTAGGATGTCGAAAAAGAAAAGAATTGAAATGAGATCACCTTTCACATCTTACTGTTTCTATTTCACTTTTTTACGAATCTTTTTCATGTTAAGTTGGTTGATATCTAACAATACAATTACGCATGACAGACATCCTTTTTCTATTACCTCTTGCTGTTTCTATTTTACTTTTTAACGATTCCTTTTCATGTTAAGTTGGTTGATGTTTAACAATACACTTACGTATGATAGGCATCCATTTTCTATTACCTCTGCACCTGGCGATGACTACCTGAGTGTTCACATACGGCAACTGGGAGATTGGACACAGGAGCTCAGAAGGGTATTTTCTGCTGCCTGTGAGCCTCCCGTAGCTGGGAAGAGCGGCCTTCTCAGGGCTGATGAAACCACCAAGAAATGGTACGTGATGGACCTGCCACCTTTGTTTGCCTTGTAGCTTCGCCCTTAGAAAAAAATTCTTTATGCTCAGATTCCTGTCATCTTCTTGGTATCAATAATTGACACAGCTTACCGAAGCTAAGGATAGATGGACCTTACGGTGCGCCAGCACAAGACTACAGAAACTATGATGTACTACTACTTGTCGGTCTCGGGATTGGAGCAACACCTTTTATTAGCATTCTAAAAGATCTTCTCAACAATATTGTCAAAATGGAGGAGCTGGCGGTGAGTTTTAGTGCATTCATTAACAAAATATTTATTGATGCTTCTTCACATAAAACTGTGCAAATAAAAAAAAAATCTGACCAATTTCCGAAGGTTTTTATGTACTATGAAAGTAACGTCATGGTTGCTTACTATCCAGGACTCGGTCTCTGATTCAAGTAGAGGTTCAGACCTTAGCACTGGGAGTACAGATTCGCCGTCTTTCAATAAGATTTCTCCGAAACGGAAGAAGACACTTAAGACTACCAATTCTTATTTCTACTGGGTAACAAGAGAACAAGGTTCTTTCGATTGGTTTAAAGGGGTCATGAACGAAGTTGCTGAACTTGATCAAAGGGTATTAACTACTATAAATATTTATATTTTTAGACTTTCTCTTGAAGAGTTCTAAGTATTCATTTCCTCTGTTTCCAGCTCAGTAAGTTATATGTGTATTTAGCTTATGTTCAATGTGACTTCAGGGTGTTATTGAGATGCACAATTACTTAACTAGCGTATACGAGGAAGGCGATGCCAGATCCGCCCTCATCACTATGGTGCAAGCCCTCAACCATGCAAAAAATGGAGTTGATATTGTTTCTGGGACTAGGGTAAGCCTTTCATTTTTGCCGTTTACTGTAACTTCATAAGTTTTAGTTTAGGAAAATTAAAAGAGTCGTACAGATTTTGTTTTTGAGTCTTGACTAAGTTAATTTTAAACCTTGATTTGCTTCTCTAAATTTACTACCAGGTGAGAACTCATTTTGCTAGGCCTAACTGGAAGAAGGTTTTCTCCAAAATATGTTCCAAGCACTGCAATGGACGAATAGGTCAGGCAATCCTTATAAAGCATAAATTTATAGACATTGTTTTCATCTTGTACTGAGATCCTCAATTCGCAACAGGTGTATTCTATTGTGGCGCACCGGTTTTGGCGAAAGAATTAAGCAAGCTCTGCTTCGAGTTCAACGAAAAAGGTCAAACAAAATTTGAGTTCCATAAGGAGCATTTCTAAGGGGATTTGGACGTATCTTCGAAACTGTAACCAATCAACCCAAGTACATTTAAACACCTTCATTTTAGCAGCTTGTCGTGGCCAGATTGTAAGATTTATTCAATAAGCTAAAAACTTAAGCACAGAATATGATGAGGCATTGTATATACCGGCCAGCAAGATGGTTGGGCATTTCATCATACATGTGGTGGCTGCGCAAAGGAGATATTGCCCGTACAAGACCTCAGCAACACTTAAGTTGTCGCCACATAGAAAAACATACTACAGTTTTGAAAGTGACAAAAGGAATTAGGTAGTTCTCCGGTTAAGGAGCAAGACATAGATCGAACAGGGTGTGTGGATAATTTATTTTTGACAAAATAATAATCGTTTTGTAATATTTTAAAAATTATATTTGAAAACGATTATTTATCAAAAGTTAAATGACAACAAACATATACAGAATTTTCGTTTTCTTGGAGTGAATTCAATTACCTTTCTAGAATATGGAGGTTCAAATGATGTTTCATGCCAGCAGCTTCTGCCTTGGATTTCTTACTCAGAATAAATATTTATATACAGGAAACTGTTAATAGTGTCCTATTCTTTATCCAGTGGCCTTTTTTCTATCTTAGGTAAAATCAGTGAAAATAAAACTATAAATGAGCTTTTTTATATTGAGAGGGCAATCATATTTCCGTAACTAAATTTTTGATAAACTTTTTTTACAATTTAAAAAAAAAATGAAAGAATAGGAAATTATTTAAAATATGTCACTTCATATTATAAAAAAAATTATCAAAATTTAATTACTAAAGATTCAAATTTTTTATATAAATGATCAAAATAATGTTCATGCAGTTTTTTTTTTTTTACGTTTTTTGCAAACATGAGTTTAATGTGAATTAGACTTTTACATTGACATTAGTCTTCATGAGGTCACTTGTTTATAATTTCGATCTAACTTCTTATACCCGATATATTTTTAATTACCTACATTTATAAATATAACAAAATAGGTAGCATAAAAAACATCATTTACCACGTGTTACTCTAAAAAAAAAAATATATTGTCTCAGTTGGATAGAAATAGATGACAAAATTCTTTACAGAAGTATTTTTTTCAAAAAGTAAAAAATACATTATAACATTCAGAAATAAGTTAGGTACAATAAGAAACACTCACCATTTCCATAATATTTAATTTCTTTTATAACTGCACAACATTTTCAAAGTAAAATTGTTTTTAATAAATAGTTTATTTAATGTAAATAATTATACAGGAGTAATTTATCATTTTCAATTCTTTAATGGAGTTCAATATTGAGGAGTGATAAGATATGTGTCTGATTGAGAGGTTTATGGTTGAATCAGTCAGAGTTTAAGGTAAAATTAAATGCAAACAAATCATATTCTGATGGATTGATTTGACTTGAGTTTTGCAAATTCTCTTGAGTTTTGCAAATTCTCTTGAGTTGATTAATCGATCTAGGTTATTTGATTTGATTTGATGCGTTTCACCATATAATAAAAATAATATTATATTTATTTTTTTACTCGCAAATCAAGAAATTTTACCAAGATGATTTTTTTGTTACTTTTTCGTAAAAAAAAAATTAACCCAAAAAATTATTACTTATTATTTTAATTTTTTAAAACAAACACAACAACAAAATCTGTTATTTTAATTTAATCAATAAAATTTAGTTTTAACTAAATACAGAAGAAACATGTCATATGACTTCGGCCAGGGGTCAAAATAGTAATTCACGGTGCGAATAGTAGGGCCCGTATACATGGGGTGGCGTTACATCTAGGAAAAGTCATACACTTTTGTCCACGAAAAAAAAAACTTCTACCTAACATTGTTATGCTATACTGTTGTACATTAAATAGAAGGCTTCCTGGTAAAAAAACTAAAACAGAAAAAATATATTTGTTTTAAAAACTCATTTTTGTTCCAAAATTATAGTTATACTTCTATTTATATTAAATTTTACAACTAATCTAGACATACATAATTAATACTTTGTAACAGATATAATTAGATTAGTTGTAAAATTTAACTTTTAAGTAATATTAATAGAAGTATAATTATATATATTCTAATTCTTCTTTTTGTCTTGAAGGCTTTCTATTGCCGGCAAGGAACAGTAGGATTGGATAATCCTTACATTGCCATGATCACACATGGCGTTTTCAGATCTCAAATCAAACTCAGCAAGCACTCATTAATTAATAATTGACATTGCCTAATAACTTGTTCAACACAGATCAATCATTCAATACCAATAGAAAGGTAAAACATTTAGAAAATCAGATATTTGAAGCCTTCCAAGATTTTTCCTTAAGAGTTTGCTGTTCCCTGTTACTTCAAAAGCAATAAATTCTCAACACCTTCATTTCCACATAAAACTGAGAAGTAAAACACCAATTCTCTATACCTACCTATTCAGACAAACATTCTTATTCAAGACATCAAACATCGATAACCATGTACGATAAGAAGAAGGAACGAGGAAGAAGTGCTAAATGTTTCGTATGCGTTCTCGCTTCCTTCGTCATCTTATGTGCACTTCTACTGCTTTTGGCGTCTATAATGCGTGTGAGGGAGCCACGTGCCAAAATAAGATCAGCTACGTCCAACAAAATCACTCACAACGCTTCACCATCATCATCACCTTCCTTCAACGCCACCCTCATCATCTTTATGACCATCCAAAACCCTAATTTCGGTGTCTTCACTTACGACAATAGCAGCATGAGTGTGCTCTATGCGGGTGCGAAGATTGGTGATACACCCATCAACGGTGACAAAGTGAGTTTCAGAAAAACCAAACAAATCAATGTTACCGTTGATTTGAGGTCCGCTCAGGTACCCGTCACCGGAAATTTTTCCGGTGACATGAATTCAGGGACGTTGAATCTCACCAGCTACGCCAAATTTAGTGGCACGGTTCGTTTTCTGAAGATTATGAACGTCAAAAAGAGCATCGAAATGGCTTGTGCTATGAAGCTCAACTTCACCTCCCACCTACTTCAGGATATTCAATGCTAATAGTAACTTTTTTTTCCTGGTTTGTGACAGTTTTCATTTTTTTCTTTGCCTTCGTTTTCATTTCGTTGTCTTAATTAAGTGCATTTAATCTCTTGTTTTTAATTATCTTATTTGCAATGTTTTGTTATAGACTTTAATTTTATCATTGTAGTTTCTTTTTTTAGCAATGTAGAATTTTGGTCCTGTAAGTTTCAATTAAATTTCTAAATTTTGACATTATCATCGATTTAGTTATTTTTATTAAACTGTTTAATAAGGTTATTTATATTCATTGACAGAAGACATCAAATAGACATTAATTTTTTAAAGAAAAAAAATTATTCAAAATTTTAATAATATAGAGATCAAATTAAATAAATTATATAAACACAGATATTAGGGAAATAAATCAGCCTTCATCTTTATATATAGTAGTATTGTTTACATAAGCACGGTGTGAGTTTAGTTTAGTAAGTCCTCTACTCTACTGAGTTTGATAATTTTATAAATATATTTAACTTAAATTTTAGGTTAAAATACTCCGTTGGTCATCGTTTTTGTTGCAGAATCTTAATTTGGTCATCGTATTTTTATTAGTCTCAATTAGGTCCTCATTTTTGTAAATTAGTATCAATTAGGTACTTTCCGTTAGTAGAGAACTAACACCGTTAAGTAGGTGCCACGTGTCAACTCCTCGTTTGAATTTTTTATTTTTTTTTAATTTTTTTTAATTTTTAATTTTTTTTAAAATTTTTTAATTTTTTTTTAAAAAAATATTTATGCCACGTGTCACTTCTGTGATGTGCCATGTGTCAATCTAATATGGTGACACGTGTCAAATTAATGTATGAATCTCAATTTGGTCCTCATAGTTGTTAAATTGATTTGATTTGAGTCCCAACTTTTTTAAAAAAATTTCAATTTTGGGCAATCCAAATTTAGACCAAATTTTACTTTTATATAATGTTATGATTATTTTTATTAAATATTTTAATAATATTAATTATATTTAATATTAAAATTTTAAATATATTTATTTTAATTTTTTATAAAATTATTTTAAAATTTTAAATTTGAATTTATAAAATTTTTATTTTTAAGCCAACTCTAAAATATTGTTGATATTGAATATTATACAAATATTTCGAATATAAATTTATTAATTTATATATTTATAATTTTAAAATAAAATTTAAATAAAGTTTAATGTAAAATAT
>Ga0214545_1008601_pt1 | contig 16147 bp, 15 predicted proteins | sample CNSS4metaG_FD_160064 | JGI IMG/M metagenome (GOLD analysis project Ga0214545, IMG submission 160064) | Root nodule microbial communities from cowpea collected in UCLA plant growth center, Los Angeles, California, USA - CNSS4 | ecosystem: Host-associated > Plants > Roots > Nodule | place: USA... | reverse complement strand
CAAATCATACAATTGGTTAGCCTTGGACTCGGGAACATGATGCTCACACGAACCTGCCCGCTCGTGGTCCTGCCTCTACGAACCTTCCCGCTCGTAGTCCTACTCTACGGACCTGCCCGCCCGTAGTCCAACGCATGTGATCCACCAGCCCCCGTACCTCCCCGCACGTAGCATCTCTCAACGTGAGCACGGAACATACGAACCTACCTTGCTCGTATTCCCACGTGAGAGTAACTAGATATGAACCTCCCTGCTCATATCATCACATGTCAATCACCATCCATGAACCTACCCGCTCATGGCACAGCATCTCCCGATCCAAGCAAAACATCATTATCAGTTAAAACAACACACACAGCTCATAACCTGCCCTGCAAGCGCCTGGCGCACCCACCAGTACCGCCTGGCGAAACAGGTTCAGGCCGCTTGGCGGTTTACGTCCTGCCGCCAGGCGCTATGTCCTCAAACAGAAGCTCGCTGCCTCGCGTCTACCTGGCGGATCTCACCTCATCGCTAGGCACCAGCCTCTGTAGACCCCCTTAATGGGTCTTCCACCGCCTGGCGCACCCAATCCAGCCGCCAGGCACCGTGACAGTACAGTATCACTCACTGATTTCGCCTCTCTTTCAAAGTAACTCACACTCTCCTGATCTCTCTAAGGTAACAAAACAACCTTGGTTAATCCCACTCTCATTCTGAATTCCTAACCAGCCTCATGACTGATCGTAGTGCCTATAACTCCCATTCCCAATTTCCCTATCACTCTTATGATTCATCAATTTCCTCCAACTCTATACCATAAGTTCTCCAAATTCCTAATGAAACCATACAGTACTTTTCCTCATACCACATTCCCTGCTCAGGTGGCATTATCACGGTACCACACTCTCTACTTAGTTAATTCTATAATTCGTTGTACGCAAATCATGGTATTACCTCGAATTTTAATCTCACTATCTCGTATTCCAGCGATACAACCCCAACAAGTGTGTTCATTCAGACCTGTGACTTGTCATTAAATTCTTATTCTTATTATTATAAACTAACCTTCCTACAATCTTCCACCTCATACTCATACCTTCATGATTAATCCAATTTCTCTAGTTATATGCTACAGCTTAATTATCTTATACAGTTTTATCAATAGTTGACTAAAAAAAACATGACTCGTCCAAGTTCTATTCCTTTCCATCATTTTCTCCCTCTTTTAAACACACACAGCCAGACCTGCACCCATCGCCGCCTAGCGGCACATAGCACACCGCCAGGCGGTACACTAGTGTTCTGCAGCAGCGCAGACTCCCATTTCCTATGGCGTACCCAATCCAGTTTCCAGTTTCCATTCCTATCAATTCCATCCATCAGGACGCAACAGGCCTGCATTACGCGCTAGTTTCTATTCTTAATTTGATTCATAAAGGTGTCTCTATGTTTACACTCATGTGTAACCCCAATCGATTCATACCCAATCGTCTCTCAAACTTGCCATACTCCAAATTGGTATTCAATTTCGGTCCAGCAAAGTATTCAATCACACCCACACACATCAATCACAGAAACCACATACACACTTGTACAAATAACATCAAAAACATCAAAAGGAACACGAACACTATCGCGCCGCCTGGCAGGAATTCATCGTTGCCAGGCGGTTCAAGCCAAAACAAGAACAGACGCCCATCTCTGATGAGCCGCCTGGCGGTAGGGATCAAACCGCCAAGCGGTTTCTGGGAAAAACCCAGAAACCCAATCGAACAGTGCAAAAAAACAGGTGGAAGGCATGTAGTTTCAATCACCAAAGCATAATACAATGTATATGTATCTAAAGCATCAAAAACAACTCCTCTTACCTGGATTCTTTGCCCAAATTTGAATTTGTATGCCTATCCTCTCACTAAGCCTCCTTAGCCTTTATTTCCAGTCCAAGCCTTGGTGATTTCAGCCCTACCACTTCTCCCAATCAGCCCCAAAACTCAGAAAAACCTTGCTTATGGTGAGTACGAATTTACAGTGCACTCTTCCTCTGCTTATGACCTTCTCTCTTACAATCACTCTCACTTATTACCCTTTTAGTGCCTTAGGCGAATTTTAATTAAGAATTACACCTATGCTAGTCCAATGTTCAATTAACCCTCTGTTTTCCAACCCTTAGGTTACCTCTCCTTTGGCTGCTAGGTTTCTAGTCCTTTCACATTCATGCAAAAGAAAAATTTGGCAAAAAGAACTTATTTAGTTCTCACCAAGGTTTGAACCCACACTCATGCATATACCCAACCAAGGCCAAACCATTCAACCAATCCTTATTTCATGATAAATCCTACAATTCTAAAAGTTTATCATGACACCACGCAATCAATATATAATTACATAAAAATACATAATTTAATAACATCCAAGTGATACACATAGGACTCGAGCCCAAGTCCCCACACACAATAAAGTACTCTCAACCACATGAGTTAGTACTTTTCCACGTCATAGTCCCTCACATTTATTGCTTTAAATGTTATCGCTACTCGTCCTAATTAAATAACTATTTAATTTTCCCGGTTCTTACAAAGGGAACCAGGTTAGGGAAGTTCCTATGATTATTTGATGTTTTATTTTATTCGTTATTGACTGAATCGTGATGTATAATGGGAACTGCTATTTTTGTGAAAATCAAAATGGAAAATCGGGTTTCTGGGATTTTTCCAGAAACCGCCTGGCGGGTCGCGTGTGACCGCTAGGCGACACACGCACCAGACCCAGTTTCTGGGTATCATCGATGAACCACCTAGCGGCAGAGGATGAACCGCCAGGCGGCACGAACCCAGTTTCACTATTTTTGGTCATTTTTTATGTTTTTGGGATATTTGTGGTGTGGCCGTGATATCTTTATGTTCGAGTATAAATTTTGATGTTGATAGACTCTGCGTATGCTGATTTTGCTGCAAGATACTACTTCTGATATGAAATTGGGAGGTTAGGGTTTATGTGGAGGGTTGGGAATAATTATGCATGATATAAATTCGTGATTAGACATGATGTTACGAAATTCAATTATTTTATGATTTGCAGATATTTGTTGATGAGTATGAATCTGTGAAATGGTGTGTCATGGGTTCAGTTGATGTTTTATTGAGTTCTAAACTATGATTTCATGCCAAGAGAAGTATGAGGGATAAACAGAGGGAATATTTCGAGTGAGAACAATATGAAGGGAGGAACTTTTATCACAGGTTATAGGTTGGGTGTGCACGAGGGGTAATTAAGGGGAAAAAGAAGAGTGAGTTAACTAAATGAGTATATGTTGGAATACACTAAAAATTTTAGGTGGTTTATGACTATGTGTTAAATGTCGATAAAAGGGTGGGTGTAATATGAGTGATATTGCATGTTTGGTATCATGTGTTAAAAGTCAATAAAGGTGGGATTGATATGAAAGATATTGCATGTATGGTATATATGTTTAATTAATGGGTGAAAGTGCTTCTGTCATAATGTGTTGAATTATGTTGGTAAGAAAACTGTTGTGGCATGAATCTTATAGGTACTAAATGGTAGGACCAAAAGACTGTGAGCATGTGTGCATGATCTTGAGCAAATTGGTTGTGTTGTGAATAGATGTGATGTAATTTAGTTAAAGGTTTGTGATTGGAAAATCATACTGTGATGTAATTCCCTGTGTTGAGTGTTTTGGTATCCTTTAGGACCAGTTTTAGTGCCAAAAACCAGTAGCATTGTGCTACTGGTATAGCGCTTGGTGACGTGAGCGAGCCGCCAAGCGGATGGGAATTAAAACAGTGACAGTGGTCACAGCGGAAGCGAGGCGCCCGGCAGCAGGTGATGGTTGTGCCAGGTGGTAGCGGTACTGTGAGTGTACTGCAGGCGCGTGGCGCCTGGCGGTGTGGGATGCCGCCAGGCGGTCTGGAGCTAAGTTCCGCCTAACGGCGTGAGATGCGCACCAGGCGGTTTTGGTCTAGTGATGGTGCACGAGGAAAGTTTTCTACACTGCTTTAGGGGATGTTGTGATGCGATGCTTTGGCTGGGGGCCCAGTTACGAGTGCATCTTGTATTGGGGTAACACGTGACCACTCTAGGTTGTAGCCTGGTGGTTTAGGAAGTCCAGTGGAGTGTGCGGGTTGTGGCTCGTACGGCGAGGTTTCGAATGATTGCCCTCTTTAGTGGATTCTGATAGAGATTTGGTATTCTGGAAACAACTACAAACTTAGGTTTGTTTTGGGGAACTCCACTTGGTGTCACGGTGAGATGCTGCAGCAAAGTTATTTCCACGTGTGGACTATCAGGTGGTGGCCTGTAGTCGGAGGGGCGAGTAGACACTCGTGCAGCAAAGATCGATCATTGATCTCACCTAAAGGGGTATAGAAATGTTAGACGTCTAAAGTCAAGTGTTAGGTATGAAGGAGTAAAAGAAAAGGGAAGTGTGCTAACCCAGGTTTAAATTTGTTAATGTGGTATTTATTAATATACTGTTTGATTTTATTTAAATGAGCTCACCCTATCTGTATGTGTGTGGCGATGATCATGTAACTTGTTACATGGGAGCAGATGTTGATGCAGGTGGGCAGACTGAGACATAGAGGCGGAGAGGGGACCCCTTGGGAGTTTTATTGATTTTTTTACTTTTTCATGATATGGATTTGATGTAATAAATTTTATAGACACCTATATTACATTTCGATTTTGCCGCGCGGTATGATTAATTGATTTGGCGCGTTGGACTTTAAATTTAAAATTATTCTCGCGTTTGGGAAATTGTTCCTAATAAATGAGGTTGTTCAGTTAAATATTGTTTTTATTTATTTTAGGGTTAAATATGTTTTTGGTCCCTCAAGTTTGAGCGAAATTTGGGTTTAGTCCCTCATCAAAACTTTTGACCAATTTAGTCCTTCATCTTCCAAAATGCGTGAATTTAGTCCTTTTAACCAAATTTTGTTAAGTTTATCTGACATTTCAAGCGCATTTCATGATAGTATTTAAATTATTTATACTGTTTGACACATTTTTGCTTCAATGTTAACTTAAATACTATCATGAAATGCACTCGAAACGTCAGATAAACTTAACAAAATTTGGTTAAAAAGACTAAATTCACGCATTTTGAAAGATGAAGGACTAAATTGGTCAAAAGTTTTGTTGAGGGACTAATTCCAAATTTCGCTGAAACTTGAGGGACCAAAAACATATTTAACCCTTTATTTTATAAGTAATTTCCGACTAGGACGTTACAACGCGCAAGAACAACACAGGCATCTCCGTGCAAGACTATCATATTTAACACAAAGCTCTAATGTCAACAACCATCATCATTTACCACACAAAATCGCTGCACGTGTGCCAGGACAGAAGATACGAGCTCGACAACCACCATCATTGACCACAGCAACTCCTTCATGTGCATTGGTTGGAAGTTGTCGCACCGGAAGTTGTTACCCCTTACTAAACTCAACACTCTTCAAGGGCACACACACGCGTCACCTTTTGCAGCATGCACCACCATTGTCACTAGAAGAGGGTCATCGGAGAAGCCCGTGCGCCCGTTAGAACCCCACCTTCACCATGCGCACTTGCCTGATTAGATTGCCCATCACACCGTAGACCCACCTTCAAGCAACTATTGAGAATGCACACTATCGCGACAACCATAGAAACAAATCGCACACCATGCAAACCCAGATGCACGACTTATACTGCACGACCAACCAACGCAGATCTACAAACGACAAAGCAGTCCCTCCACAAACCTTTTGCAAATTGCAACTCACACATATCAGGTATCCATTGTTCAAAACAAATAAAAAATGACACAAACACAGTATGATCCACCACAGGTGAACACTAATTGCGACCTCCGTTTGTAAATCTCGGAGCATACTCACCAAAAAACGTGAACTCCACTATAGATCTAATACGACTCATAATTTTTGCACCTACGAGAACCCAATTGTAGATTCATCATGCCAACACAAAGTTGCTCAGTAATCCTTCCATCAAATTTCTTATTGCAACTTCATCAAACTAGGATTATTCTAGAACAATAAGGAATTAATCTTTTCTTATGTAGAAGATCAGACTAATAGCTTTGATACAACTTGTAGGGAAAATGCATTATCAATAAGAACATTACCAAAGAAAATCCATGAAGACAATCAGAGAATAATACTATATGAAAATTTGTATAACACATAGACCACTCTCCCATACCATTTGATCCCAAGTACATCCACAATCTACAAAGCAATAATTTAACCTAAACCTCACAACACTTTACTACAAGAATATAGAAAAAATTAAATACAAACTTGAAGTATTTTTTACTGAGGCAAAAAACATTATTATATAATCACCGACGCTCACACCTTATTTATACTAAACGATGGGAAACTTTGTGGAACGTGTATTATTTTCATGGCCCAACAATTTATAAACACGATGGATCCAATATCATTTCGAAAACTGATATACTGTTTGAATCGGGCCGCGTTAACAACACCATATCATTGAATTTTATATAATGTATGTAAAAACATTGATAAACTTAGTTATTAGTTATATTTTTTATTGGATTAACTATTTTACACTTAAAAATTTAAATAATTTTGGAAAAGAAAGATAGTTAAAACACATTCTTAAAACCGCGTTATAAAAATATGTTGTTTAAAAATTAATATTAATTAAATATGTTGCTGAAATCAATAATTAAAATTTAAGTAGTGAGTAACAAATATAAGAATTTAAAAGTTTACAAAAATTATTATATAAACAAATGTGGTTAAATTAGTTTTGAGAAATTCAATTTATATTAAAATGTTTCTTGTAGTAGTATTGTTAAACTTATTTACGTAATTTATATAAATAAATATGTTGCTGAAATCAATAATTAAATTTAAGTAGTATAGCATATATAAGAATTTAAAATTTTACAAAAATTATTATATTAAAAATTGTTGTTAAATTAATTTTGGGGAATTCAATTTCTTTCTATATCTGTCCACCCAAAAATAATCTATTTTTTATTTAGTTTTCATTCTATTTCATTTCTTTTATATTTGTTTTTTTATAATTATTTTGTCTTTATTTTACTCTAAATTGTAAGAAAGTAGAAATAAAAATTAAACGGATAAATCTTTGAAGAAAAAAAAAATAAAGATTATAATACAGTTTCATATATTCAAGTAATTAAATATATATTTAATCATCAGATTTAAAAAAAATCAAATTAAATGTTGAAATGATATAACCTTTACAAGATGGGAAATTTGCCTCCTGAAATGTAACCATAATTTTGACACTATTCTCTTTCTTTCGTTTTTTCTAATATGCAAAGTTCATTTTCATTTTTTTTAATATTGATCGGATGTGAAAAGAGCACTTTTCAACAACATTCTTTACAATGTGAAAAGATTATTTTTCAACAACATTCTTTATATATAATATTTTCATTTAATTTGTCAAAATATCATTACTCACTCAATTTTTTTATTATTTTAGTATCCAACAACCAACCATCAAATTAGCTTAACAGAAAACAGAGTTATCATAAAACACAAGCATCATTATCATTTATATGCTCCATTAGCTTATTCATACAAGTCAGGTGAGTTATGATAAAACACAAGCATCATTATCATTTATTGTTACATTACCCGATCGATACATATTTCCACGCTCTCTCTATATGAGCTCTTCCACCATCACACGTTTTACTTTCATATTTATTGCTCAGGCTGTGCATCCACAAAATAGGATTCGCTCTGCTTCTTTATCAGCTTCACAACCTTCTCACCAGACGCAGGGAACGTAACATCCAACACCTCTGTTGGTATCTCGCTTATCACATTGTCTTTGTCACCTTCAAATTTTCAATCACCAATCCACAATCGTAAATAAACAAACTTTCATGTGCCATAAAACAAACAACTACACTATATTCAAATTGAGGGAGATATATCATATGATATACCTGCAAGGAAGTTTCTCTGGTTGTTCTCAGCATTGATACCGAAAGCAAAGAAATTCAGATTGGAGGTAGCGTTGATGGCAACCGGATAAGCTGTTGGAATTATAAATACATCATCTTCAGACAACTCAGCTCTATACCTCTGCACTTCCCACCTTTCCTCTTGTTCTTGGTGTTCTCTTTGGCCAACAAGTTCAAGCTTTCCGTCTCCTTTAGTAACCACCGCTATCACCCTGGCTCTAGAATTGTAGTGTGGTATAAGAAGGCTTCCCTAATGTTTATAAAAAAGAAACCATTATTTAATTATGTTCTCAGTACTAAGATTTTATATATAAGACGACACAACCGTTGAGTTTGTCCATATAGTTTTCCTTCGTGTTACCTGTTTCATATCCACATAACTGATGAACACGTCCAAGTCCTTAAGTTGGCGGTTGTTCTCCGGTGTGATCTCAAACAACCTTCCAAATTTGTTGGCGTAGATGGGTTTGCGGTTTATGAGGTTGAATGGTTCATTTTGGGAGGAAAGGGCTTTCCTTGAACTAGATTTGGCATGTTTGATCAATTCACGAATCTGTTCCCTTTTAAGTTCAACAATCACTCCCTCTTGCTGACTCTCCTCACCTTGCTGTTCCTCGTCTCCAAACAGAACCCTGTTTATCTCCTTGAACTCAGTCTACAAAAATCGTGCAACTGACATTTAGACAAGCTAAATGGAAACGAAAATGTGTAATTAGATGTTGTGTTCTTGCTTACATCGAAGGAGGCCTCTAGAACATTCTTGCTGAACCCTTGCAAGTAGGACTGTTGGGCTTCTGTGCTAGATAAGAAAAAGTCCTACAGGGCAAACATTTATCGTCACATTTAGAGAGAAAATGCAAGTTAAAAGAAAAAAAGGTTAGTTGGGAATCAGAAAAGGCAGTACTTGAAATATGTGAGGGTTGTTAACGGGTATGGCGAGTTTGATTATTCTGAGATCCTCGTTGTCGTCAGGGTTAATCAAAAAGAAAATGGTTCCTGCAGGGATTTTCTGGGCATCGCCTTGCTCAAGAATGTAGGATTCTCTGCCATCAGGGTTCACCAATGTGATTACGGGTCCACCTGTAATTAACAACTTGATCACTATCATTTTTGCGGAGAAGCAAATATGAAGTTCTGTTACTAGCGATTATTAGTTTATTACTTACCGTTAAGGACAAATAGGAGCAAATCGGCATCAGCGTGGTGAGGAAGAAGGAGGGTGTTGGGTTTGGACTTGAACTCTACAAGACGGTAGTTTTCAAGATTCTGAATTTGTTCGGAGCGTTGGTCGAACCTCTGGAGCACACGAAGGTGACCATATTGGTTTCTGTATAGAGTGTGGAACCACTTGTCGGAGTTGAAGTAGAAGGGGTTGTCTTCTGACTCTTCTTGGCTCTGTTGGTGCTCCTGGTGAACAATGCCGAAGGAGACAGAAAGTGAAGCTAGGAAAAGAATTCCGAACAACAGTAGCAGTGGAACCCTTGCTCTCGTCATGGTATAGTATTACTGAATATCGTGTGAGTTATAATACAATACTTGATGATGGGTGTGGAAAACACGGAGCGATTATGGGTATTTATAGTTAGGTATACAAGAGAGAGGCCACAAGAAAACTAACAAAACCGAGGCTTTTAAGGTGGGGAAAGGATTTTGATATGTTGACAAAGTTTTTGTTAACAAATGAAACAAAAACCGGATGCATGCATGAACATAGACGTCACGCGGCAAGCTGCAATAAAAATGGTCCGTGCATGGTGATCTCAGTGACAGCAAAGGTTTCCTTGAATAGAAAAGAACAAACAACTAAAGATTTTCCTATGGCTTCACTGCAAAAAGAAAAACGGAAACGGGTTCCTATGCAGGCCATGGATCTCTTTTCTATTTAACAAACACCTCGTCATGGTATAATATAATAATACATAAAGTCAAAAACATCTTTACATCACTCATCATAAATGCGTTTCAATTGACGATTATATTTTTTTTACTAAATTTTTTTATAACTTTCTCTTACAGTCTTTTTTTAAATAATTTTAAAATATTGAAAATGAGAAAATAAAAGAATAAAAAATCACTTAAAATATACATTTAAGATTGTGAGAGAAAGTTGTCAAAATTTAATAGTAAAAAATATTTTCTTTTCTATTTTAGTAACAACACGTGGGCCCTCCTTATGCACCTAAACAACGTATATAATTTAAATGGGAAAAGAAACTTAGTTGCACCTTAAAAGCAACAAATGGGACTCGCGACTAAAAGAAAATAGAAGACCTTGCGTGAGGCTGCCATTCATTCACGTGTTGTCCCATTTGTTGTTGTATAGTCCAAAGTTGTGTTATGTAACTAAATGCATAATACAGGTACTAATTTCTCTCTTTGTTATTTGTATTTTGTATATAACTCTGATACATTCAAAAAGCTAATTGGAATACGTGTTAATTCTCAATCCTCTCTCTTCCGCCTCCCTATCTCCTTACACTTTTTGTATTTTGTTTACTCTAACACCATCAAAGACCAATAGCTTCTTAGCACATTAAGATACAAAGAACCAAGGAACTGACGCATGCACAAAAAAATTGAAGAAGGAAACCACACTTTTATGTGTCCATGGAAACCTGATAACTACAACATGCACTCGCATACAGTACTACACGTCCCACCCGAATACCCCACTACATGCACTTTACAAGGGATTTATTGGATTCTTGAAACCACTGGACCCTGCACCCTTCATGCAAAAGGAATGTAACGACCATGAGAAGTTCTTGGCAGCACCCACGCGAACACTGAAGCAACCCTTTCAAGCCAAAGGCTAGCATCTCCTTTATGCACCAACATCGCAGCACATCAATAAGGTTTCAAGGAAAAACCCACCACACTACATGTATGGGTTCAGGTTGATAGTAACCGATTGTTATAATCCTAACATTGATTTTAGTGATCAATCACAAATATTATCCCATACTCATATTGTGAAAGCGTACCTAAATTTGATATAATGATAATACTGTTAGAGCACCGTTGATCCTTTGATCTTCCTTCTGTATAGCATATGTATTTCTTTATAGATTTTCACTCTTGATGGGGATAGAGCGAAAGGAACAAGGATAGAAACTTAGTTGTGTGTGTGCTCTCAGAAGGGGATCATGACCCTTTAAATAACCTAATTTGGTTAATTACTTTAAGATTTAGTATTTCTAATTTGGTCCCTCATCAAATTAGAAATTACTTTATGGTCTCTACACAAATTTTATTTTCATGACATATACCTTTAGCCAAAACATTAATTTAGTCAGATCACTTTATTATTTGACTTAATAAATAATGATTCTAACACATTTAAATATGTATCATATATATATATAACCCAAAATTACCAACAATTTCCCACTGGTCACAAATATATATGTTCTAACAACCTTATAAATGTGTTAGACTTTATGAGCTCAAAATTCTCATTATATTCCTTGAGCATATTCCAAAAGTCTCGTCCATTGATTACATCAGAATATAGAACCAATAGTGATCACTAATCCTGATATAACCAAATGACATGGATTCATCATGAAATGTGTAGCATGAAAAATTACGTGAAGGTGATTTGTACACGTCATAGTGGATGAAGCTGTAAGGGCTTGCTTGACATTGTGCCAAGAAACCGCACCACTTACCAACATGAAAATGTAACCTGAAGTGGATTTCAAACTATCTTGACATCCTTCAAAATCCGACTCAGAAAACTCAACGATCTCCAACTAGTCTGACCTCCTGTATGTGAGCATGTAATCTTTTGTTCTCTTTAAATATCTCATGACTCTTTTGGATGCTTTCCAATGGTTCATCCCTGGATTGCTTAAATATCTGCCTAGAACCCCATATGTATGCTATGTTAGGACGCGTACACACTTGGGCATACATCAAACTCCTTACAGTTGATGCATAGGGAATCTTCTGCATTTCCTCAATTTCCAAATTCCCCTTTGGACACTGTCTTATACTGAACATGTCTCCCTTAGCAACTGGAGTATCCCCAGATTTACATTCATACATGCCAAACCTTTTAAGAATTTTTTTAATATAGCTCCTTTGTGATAATCCTAAAATACCCTGAGATCGATCTTGGTGTATCTGAATTCCTAATACAAAAGAGGTGTCACTAAGATCTTTCATTTCAAAATTCTTTGATAAAAATTTCTTTGTTTCGTGCAATATGTCTATATCATTAGTGGCAAGTAGAATGTCATCAACATACAAGATCAAGAAAATATATTTGCTCTCCTTAAACCTGTGATACACACAATCATCAACAAGATACATCTCGAAGCCAAATGAGAGAATTACTTGATAAAATTTGTAGTACCATTGACGAGATGCTTGTTTTAGTCCATAAATGGATTATGTTAGGTTGCAAACCATGTTCTTTGGGTCTCTTGACACAAAATTTTCTGGCTGCACCATATAGATCGTCTCGTCAATGTCACCATTGAGAAACACCGTTTTGACATCCATTTGATGAAGCTTCAAATCATAATGCGCAACAAGAGCCACGATTGTCCTAAAAGAGTCTTTTGATGAAACTGGAGAAAAAGTCTCTTTAAATTCAATCCGTTCTTTTTGAGTATATCCTTAGCTATAAGACGGGCCTTATACCTCTCCACATTACCTTTAGAATCTCGTTTGGTCTTAAATAGTCATTTACAACCAATGGGTTTCACACTTTCTGGTAATGGGACAAGTTCCCAAATCTTACTGTCTTGCATGGATTTATACTCTTCATTCATTGCTTCAATCCATTTTTCTGAATTAGGATCTTGTAGGCTTGATGGACGGTGATAGGGTCATCTTCCATCACACCATTATTAGGATCCTCATTTTCTTAGAGAAATACGACATAATCATCTGAAATGGCACTTCTCCTTTCTCTCATGCATCTTCGTAAAGGTACTAGCTCATGAAGCACAAGTTCTTGAGGATCTTGAGTTTGTTCTTCATGAACAACCAAATCATCTTGAGTATGGGGTTCATAAGCAATGTCTTGTGGAGGTTCCAAACATACTTTATCAAAAATAACTATTTGAATCGGTTCTGGAATAGTTATCGATTCTTCCTCCAAAACAAAGTTCCTAATCTTATTCTTCCCCCAAACTCAATATCCTCAAAGAATGTAGCAGTTCCAGTCTCAAAAATAGTCTTTAATGAGGGATCATAAAATTTATATCCCCTTGATCTTTCAGAATAACCAATAAAGTAACTACTTACTGTTCTGGAGTCCAATTTCTTTTCATTTGGCTTATAAGGCCTTGCCTCAGCTGGACAACCCCACACATGGAAATTCTTTAGACTAGGCTTTCGTCCAGTTCAAAGCTCATAAGGTGTTTTGGTAGCTGCTTTAGTTGGTACTCTGTTTAGAATATAAGTTGTCGTCTTTAGTGCCTCTTCCTAGAGTGACTCCGGTAAGGTGGAATGACAAATCATACTCCTTACCATATCCTTAAGAGTGTGGTTTCGTCTTTCAGCTACACCATTTATACTAGGTGATCTCGGCATGGTATTGAGGGATAATTCCACATTCCTCTAGGTACTTGGGAAAAGGTCCTAGACGTTATTCACCTGACCCATCACATTTGCCATAGTACTCACCACCACAGTCAAACCTGACTGACTTAATTCTTTTATTGAGTTGATTTTCAACTTCAACTTTAAAAGATTTGAACACATCCAAAGACTGTGACTTTTCATGTATAAGAAATAAGTATGCATATCTTGAGCAATCGTCTATGAATGATATAAAGTATTGTTGACCATTCCACGAGGGTGTAGCAAATAGCCCACAAATGTCTGTATGTATCAACTCTAAGACGTTTGTAGCTCTATATGCACCTAATCTCTTTGCTTTGGTCTGTTTGCCCTTAATGCATTCAACACAAACACCAAGTTTGTGAAGTCAATAGACTCTAAGATTCCATTTGACATAAGTTGTTTAACTCTATTTTTAGAGATGTGACCTAAGCACCTATGCCATAATGCTCTCGATGAAGTATTGTCAATTTTACGTTTAGTACCTTGAGATTCTGTATTAAGAGTTTCATTATAGGTGGCCACAGTATCAAGCAAATACATATTATAATAAGCTAAAAGCGAACCAGTTCCAACAATATTTGAATTAATAGACAAGCTGAATTCATTGTTTCCAAATGAACTAGAATAACCTGATTTGTCCAAATAAGAAACTGAAATTAAATTTCGTCTGAATGACGACACGACAAAAATGTCTTTCAAATCCATATAAAAACCAATACACAACAATAATCTAAAATTCCCAATAGCCTCCACCTCCACCGATTTGCCATCTCCAACGTAGATCCATCTTTCAGAATCAATTGGCTTCCGGTAGTTTAGGCAACCCTTCATAGAAACACTGATGTTAGTAGTTGCACCTGAGTCTAACCACCAAGTGTTACTAGGTACTAACATTAAATTAACTTCAGAATAGACCAAAGTAAAAAACATACCTTTCTTTGCACGCCAAGCATGATATTTGGCGCATTTCTTCTTTACATGTCCAGTCTTATTGCAAAAGAAACATTTGCTTTCCTGAGTTTGTTTCTTTTGTTCTGGACCCTTAGCAACTTACTTCTTGGGATCCTCCGATCTCTTCCTTTTGCCCTTAGCCTTTGAGGTGCTTGCAAAATGAGCACTTTTTCTCTTGCCTTGCTTTAGTCTTTCCTCTTCTAGCACGCAGTGTGAGATGGGCTCATTAAGAGACCATTTATCCTTTTGACAATTATAGGATACCTCAAACTGATTAAACGATGCAAGAAGAGAAATCAACACCAAATGAATGAGCAAGTCTTCTGAGATTTCAAGCTTTAGTGCCTTGAGTTTAAAGACAATATTAGACATGTTCATAATGTATTCCTTGATATTTCCTTTGCCCTAGTATCTCATGGAGATCAAGTTTTGAAGAAAAGTGCTTGCCTCCACCTTATCACTTTTTGCAAAGCGCTTCTCGATTTCAGCAAGGAATTCTTTGGCACTTGTTATGTCTTCAAAAACATTTCCCCTAAACATTACCCCACTTCTCATAATGCCTTATGTCTTTAGAAGTACTGGACGTCGTAGGAGTAGTGGGTTGCTTAGTTCTTAATGCAAGATCCATATCCATGTAGCCAAGAATAATATCAATATTTTCTTTCCAATACTTAAAATTTGTTCCATTGAGGATTGGAACATGATTTATATTGGCAGATACAGAAGCAATCGTTGTTGAATTGAGAACAAAAGAAATAAACTAATTATGCTCACATTTTAAAAATAATAAATAAAATAATGGTTTAACCCATATCAAGATACTTAATGCTCCATTAATATCAAGTCTTTCGACAATAATATTAACTACTAGTGATATCCTTGTTGTAATGGTCAAACACTAATAATAAGGCATGTTCGATAACAAACCTATCTTTGGATTGATTTTATTATCAACTTGTAAAACCTTATAATTATCACGTATTTACCGTCACAGATGTGTATACAACCCGACCAAGTATTAATCTTCCTTTAGGCTGATCAATGCTCGCATGGATAGAAAGAATACACACAAATATTTAACACTTTTTTATGAATAATTTTATGCAAGAGGTACCGCTTTGGCGATTTCTTGTTTTAATTAACTCATTTAAAATGTTAAACAAAACCAGAATTTGATCAATCACGCATTTCAAATCTCTGTTACGAACCTCCCCGCTCGTAACTAATCTAGCATGTCCCTGACCAAACCCTCAAGACCATCGATGTAAAACGCAACAAAATAATATATTGTTCGCACGCTATTTCCTGGCGTTGCCTAGGCACTGCCATTCGAAATTACGTTGCAGACTGCTTGGCAAAAACCTCTCGCCGTCAGACGCTAGGCACTTCCAAAAATCATAACACATATCTCATAAATCAATTATTCATACATAGAGGTATACATTCACAATTGAGATTATGCTAACACTTGAGTTTATTCAAGAGTTAATCATACTCGATAGTTGAAATAAAGTTGCAATCATCGTCCAATAAGGCATAATCTTTAACTTTTAGGAATTACACATTTTAATACTCACTGCATCTAACCCGATGTAGTCCACATAATAGTATTTAAATACTTTAAGTTTCCAC
>Ga0214545_1008600_pt1 | contig 16149 bp, 8 predicted proteins | sample CNSS4metaG_FD_160064 | JGI IMG/M metagenome (GOLD analysis project Ga0214545, IMG submission 160064) | Root nodule microbial communities from cowpea collected in UCLA plant growth center, Los Angeles, California, USA - CNSS4 | ecosystem: Host-associated > Plants > Roots > Nodule | place: USA... | reverse complement strand
CTAAAAACAAAGGAGACCAAAGGTACATAGGTACACTTGCTTCATGCCTTTTACTTTATGCTTTATGCCTTTGCTTTACTCTCTCTTCCACATCATTTATGCTCCCCAATCACCATGCGCCACCTAGTATTGCTTTCTTACTCCTAATTAACCTACAAAGCAAATAAACATAGATTAGCATGTTGGCTTAAGTCAAGTCAACTATAGTCAATAAGTCAAACCTAGTCAAAGGTCAACAAGTCAACTAAAGTTGATTCAACTAAGTCAACTTTGGGAATCAAAAATAATAAACACATATGAAAAGGGATGAAGGATTAATGAACTTCCTTTCTAAACATGCTTAGTCTTCTTAAGCATGTGCCTTCATCCTTGATTGGGGTCAATCCTTCATCAGAGAGGGGGTGGTATATTATTGCCATTTGTCTTTCTTTTTGTATATATTACTTTATGTATAAGTCAAGACAATCCAATTGTCCTTACTCAATATATTTATTTTTTCTGATAAAAAAATATATGAAACTGAATATAAATAAAAATTTTAAAGTATTGAAATGTTAACTTTTGTTTATTATATTTCCTTTTCTTTTTTTATGGTTAATAGGATATTATGATATTTTTTATTCATCTAAAATTTTCTTTTATCAGTTTAGAAGTTATAAAAAATTAAAATGTCTTTTAATAAAATACATGAAAATATTAAGTTTTTTTAAAGTATATTATTTATATATGGGTTAACTATATTTTTAGTCCTTTAATTATTAAGCGATTTTAGTTTTAATTTCTCTTTTAAAGTTTTGTCTAATTAGGTCTTCATTCTTTCAAAATTCATAGGATAGTCCTTAATGGCAAACAACATTACTGATTTTATTAGTGATTTTTATGACGTGACAAACAAAGTGTCACATCACCACCCTATTTTAAGACATGTTTAGTGTGAGACTTGCTACTTTGGAAAATGAATAATTAGACATGTTATTTTCATTTAGCAGGGATGGAATTTGAGGAAGACACCACATTATCGTTTATTTCACTCACTCGAACTAACAAGGGATTTGAGAAATTCCATAAAATGTATCACATGTGATTTGGTTTTCATATTGAAGGAAGAATCACAATTTTTATGAAAGGTTCTAACATAGGTTAAGAAAGCGACGTAGAAGAATTTGGAGAATAAAAAATGCATTCAAACAGAGGGGGTTGAAATCGCGATTTCTACAAGTGAGGTTAATTTGCATAAACGTTTCATTTTTTTGAATGTTTATGTGTTTGGTGATGTCATTTAGGGTTATGGTTGTTTGAATTTGTTCTAATTGAATGCTGATTGAAAATGTAGGGTTCGAAAGGAAGAGAGAATTGATTGAACCATTCGAGGGATAATTTGAGTCCCAAAGGCTGAAAGGAACTTTAGAAACCTAGTCACCCGCACTCCTATTCTTTTTGGTTTAGATGTAGAAAAAGGTTGTTGCTTTATCTACCTGGATGTTAAGTCCAAAGGCAAATAAGTTGATATTCTATTGGTAAATGATTAAGTTTTGTCATGTTTGTTTTTGTTATTTGCAATTTTCTTATTGCATCAACTAATACCAAATTACATAGTATCAGGGGGAGACTCCAGTCCTACCCCGTCTTCTTAGGATTAAGGTTGCAGCACAGTTTGATGTAGAAGTGGCTATGATAGCAAAGAGCAGAAGAGAATAAAGATATGTATTCTATATAATAAGATAATAGTTGAGAGCACTGCTAGAAAGATAAAGATGGCGATAAGAGATTCATTCTGTCTTTCTTCACTTCTTATCTTTATCTATGATATTAACTTGAACTTGAAGACGAGTCTTATTCATAACTAGAAAGCAGATCGAAAGAAGCATAGGTACACTGAACACTAACCCAATCCAGATGAAACTACTATTATCGGAACCCAGCTTCTCTTTTTTAGCGAATAAAGATTGAAGTCGAAAGTTCAATATGTTCGTGTTTCGTCTATTATTTATACTTTATTTTTTGTATTTTTATCTTTATGTATTTAGAAGTGGTAGGTGATGTTTTGTTTCCTCATTAACATTATTGTTTTTACCTTTTAGAAGGACAATGGTCATTTGAACTACATAATGTTGAAATTGAATAGAAAATTAATGTTGAATATAAACTTTTTAACTTTTATTTACCGACGTTAAGTTTGTAAATCTCACAAATTGATTTTCTTAACGTTGAAATTGAATAGAAAATTAAATAACAATATATCTAAATTATACTACACTTAAAATAACTAAATTCCTAGATCATTGTGCATTAATTTAGTTTTAAAAATAAATCTAATTTAGACCATTAATCTAATTCACTTTTAAAGTTGAGATAGACCAATTTGGCAGCGAAATGGATCTTTGACAATCAAATTATCAAATTTAATTTAAAAAAAGCATATACTAATACCTAAATGTTCTCTATTTTATAGAGTTAATTCCTTGAATTCACCACAACAATCTTAAGAATAAATAAACAAGATTGTACCATATGAAAATTGCAACGCAGTCAATTGTTGAATGATTAAAATAAAAATTAAATCCTCTGATAAACCCAAAGATTCACCCTAAAAATAAATGTCTCTTCAACAACATTAACTAACGGGGAATGATATTATAATAAAGAAAATTTTAATAAATTTTGACAATCCTTTATCCTTTATCCTTTTTTCAACCAATGTGAAAAACTTAATTAAATATATAAAAATTAAAAATTAAAATTTAAGTATCTTTAGTGTAAAAAACAAACTTTGTCAAGTTTATAAAAATTTTCCTTTTATCAAACTATAATTTTTGTTAACTAATTCATATTCAACTAAAAAAACTTGTTATCCTCTTTAACTTCAAAATTTGCAGGTTCCGTCACCTCAATACGCCCCATCTATCAACTGCCAGCCTCATAGATCCCTTGCACATATTGATCTTTCCACTATGCTGAGTTAAAAATAAATGCATTAAATAAATTAAATTAAATGCATTAAATGAGGTTAAACGGAAAGCACTCCAATGGAAGAACACAATGACAATGCACAAAGAAAGGAGAGAAAGGTATGTCGTAGAACAAATGAGAATGGAAAATTGAAATGGAGACAAATTCCAATGCATCGAGCCTTAAACGGTTAGTCGCATATTAAACAGTTTCATCTTTAAGTCAAAATGAAAATATTATTCCAAAACAAAATTGTTACCAAATTTAAAGAAACTTGTTACAAGAACCTATATCAATACCCCAAATTTTTCACTGGATTTTTCATCCCTCACAATTTTGGAAGAGGGGAAGGGAAAATGCTCATGGAGCTTCCGATTGCAACTGTCTTCGTCGATGAATTTCCTACTCAAGCAAAGGAGCGCGAAGGAAGAAGAAGTACCCTGCCATATCCATTGCTGTGCGATTGAAGAAGAAAAAGAGGAATGTCTCTCGTGGCAACGTAGTGAAAGCGACGACACGACGACAATTAGCGATAATAGGGTCTCGTCTTGGAAGGACCTTCGATCTGGGTAGATATTGGAGAAGAATCCTCTACAGAGATTTAGGAGGTGAAGCAACCTTTCATGGAGATTTGGAGGGAGAAGCTCTACCCGAAAAGAAGAAGATGGAGTGAAAAATCATTTTATTTTTTAAATTAAATAATCTGTCACGTGTTTTAAATAAAATACTAATATAGCACTCCGTTTGCCAAGTTAAAAAATAAATATTACCTATGTTAATCATTAAAGACTTATGCCATGAATTTTGAATGAGGACTTAATTAGAACAAACTTTGAAAGAGAAACTAAAACCAAAATCTTTTAATAATTAAGGAACTAAAAACATAATTAATTCTTTATATATATATATATATATATATATATATATATATATATATATATATATATATATATATATATATACTTTGCATAACACATAAGAATTACATAAAACAAAATCAATCATTCAAAAAATGAAAAATAGGCAATAATAGCCTCTAAGCATACCGTGTTCTGTCCAAGAGGGCCCCTAAGAGCCAACTAATCAAATGTCAAACATTCTAGTCATGGACCTTGCAATGGTAAAGGTCTCATAGTGAGTTGGGATCACATTTCTCGTCAGTGACTACAAAGAAAAAAAACATGAGAGAACTGAACTGAGAATACAACTCAAAAATCAAATATACAGTTTATGATTTCATCTCACAAAAAACGCTTAGACCTATTTGGGAACTCAGTACCAAAAAATTACTTAGCCATTAGGGTTTATCACTTTTAATCAACAATGCAGTAAATGAGCTTCTATCACTTACCTAGACGCTTCACAAATCCACCAGCTGCGAACGAAAACCCCCTTTGCCTCACAATGTCCAAATGTTGCCACTGAATCACCTCCCAAATGTGCCACTCAATCACCTCTTTGTCGCGAACGGAGCGGCTTCTCTGTTCGCAAAGAAAGGGCTACTCAAGCTCTTCTTCAAATGTTCGCAAGTGTCCGCAGAGAAAGGGATTTTCTTCGTAGTCGAAGATAGGATCGTTGCAGAGCTGAAGGATGAAGGAAATCATAGACAAATCTAAAAGTCGCTCACTCTTGATACTCGGTGAAGGGACATAGTGGGTCTCACACTCTCTTTGTGCACTCGTTCAAACTCACCTCTCGAAAGGGGAAAAAGGGGATTGTGAAATCTGCAAACTTTCCCACCTAATAATTTCATAAGAATTTGTTTTTTTTTTTTAAATTCAATCACCTCTTCGACACGCTATCAATTTATTTTCTATATATTTTTGCTTCTTTAAATCGGATTTGTGTCCCTTAAGTCGACGCCCTTTGCGTCGTACTGCAATCAATGTCCATTTTAGGACGTTAAAATGAAACATTCTTATAAATTTTGACTTTTGAAATTAGTTCATATCACGATATAACTGCTAAGATTGAGAGATTTTTTTTCCCAGACAGCACTATTCCGCTTTTTTTTACGTGAATAGCACACTGTACATTAATATTACATGGATGACACATTTTTTATCTTAGTTGGGAATTCGGTCCTCCGGGAGCCGAATTCCAACTTGTTATTTTTATTTTTTTTTTTTGGTTCCAAGTCAGAATTTGGTCTCTAGGGATCTGAATTCTGAACTTGGTTTTTTTTTTAAATTAGAATTAATTTTTTAAAATTTTTGTAATAAAATAGATATAAGATTTATTTTTTATCTTTTATCTTTTGTAAAATTTTTATCTTAAAGGTTAAATATATATTTTTTTAGAAATAGATATAGATTTGTATTTTTAGTTATTTTAGGTATTATTTGAAAGAAAAAGAATAATAAATAATACCTAAAATAACTAAAAACACAATACTACATCTATTTTAAAAAAATATATTTAACCTTTAATGTAACATTTTTTACAAAAAGAAAACAAAAAATAACTCATATATATTTTATTAAAAAAGTTTAAAAATATTATTTCTAATTTATTTAAAATAAAAAAACAAGTTCAGAATTCGGATCCCTGGAGACCGAATTCTGACTTGGAATAAAAAGAAAAAAAAAAGCATCATAAGTTGGAATTCGGCTGCCAGAGGACCGAATTCTCAACTGAAAAAAAAAAACCGTGTCTTTCACATAAATTTAAACTACAGTATGCTATTTAAGTAAAAAAACTGATCAACCGTGCTTTTTGGAAAAAAAAATCAAGATTGAGAATCTTGATGAATAGCTATAGAGAATGAAGTAACAAGTAATGTACAAATCAAAGCATTATTTTTTCGAAAGGCACAAAGAGCAACACTACAGTAGACAATTAAAATAAAGACAATAAAACCAAATAATGAGAAGAATAACAGGTCCAATAACTTGTTTAAGGATGTAATTTAAAGCTAGATATGTTAATATAATTATGGAAAACAAGTGTGGAAAATAATAACTAACAATTTTCCTTTCAAGTATAACCTGGATCTGATTGATCATTTAAAACCACTATTCATCATTTGGAACTGCTTTTAGCTGCCATAATAATATGCAGCCTCATGGGGCTCCAAATGGTTCCAAGAATCACAACAAAAACCGAGCTTCCAACAAAAGAAGGGGAAAAAGAATTCTGAGTTTACTTATCGTGTTAGAATCATAACCTTTTGGGAATTAACTTTTTCAAAAAATAAAAATAAAAAAATTATTCGTATAAATTGTAATTTATTTTGACTTATATATTGCTCTTTTTGGTCTTTATATATATATATATATATATATATATATATATATATATATATATATATATATATATATATATTCTTATTTCTTATTTTCATTATACCTATAAAAAGTTTTGAAATTAGAGTAAAAACAAAAATCAGTTTGTAATCTTTAGCTGCCGACAAAGAAATTGCTACCTGAAATTTATTGGATGTATGCAATAAAATTCTAACCTGATAGATTTTGTCTTCAACCTTTTAATTTACATTTTCTTAACTAAAGAAAAGCTTCAGTGTCCAGAGAAGATCTACAAAGATAAACATCAAACACATTACATTTCTTTTTCCAATCTAGGTTTCTTCAAGATGCATGAAACATTTCTCGAAGTAAGATTATCATACACTTTTTTATTTAAGATGTTTTAGAAAAAAAAGAGTAAAATACTTTATGTATAACTGTTCTAATTTTTATAATTATACAAATTAATTTTAACTTATAAACTCACTTTTCTTTCTTGAAAATATTTGTATTGAAAATTTATTTTTATGGGTCTCCTGTTCCATACACTGACCTAGAAAAACAAAAAAAAAATGACAAAATTGACAAACATTCTATAAATTGGATTAAAGTAGATTAATTTTTTATATTTTAATAAAAAGTAATAAAAATAGTATTTTTTACCTTATTTAGTAATTTGTAATGTATCATTCTCCTTATTTGCTTTCTACTTTCTTGACTATTCACACGCTCTATCTTTCGATGCAATTCGATAGCCTTAACATTTGCAAATAGGAAACTAAAAATAGTAACACACATATATATAAAACCCCCAATCCCATATTTCTTCCTCCGTAGTAGTTGCTCTCGCAGGAGGAAGGTTCTTCAAACCATGTCTTCCTTCCCAGTCATGTGCACCGTTCTCCTCCTCCTCCTCGCCACAGCTGTCTCCGCCCATGATCGCGTCGACGCCAGAAATTACTTCGGTTACGTCCCCGCGATTGTCGACGAGACCTTCGCGAACCAAACGTTGCTGGCTGAGGAGTTCATGAACACACATAACTGGGTAAGGAAGCAGTACAACCTTCCCTTGCTCGCTTGGGACGAGAACCTTGCGTCCTACGCGCGGGAGTACCTCATGCAGCGTTACGAGGATTGCAAACTCATCCACTCCAACTCCAACTACGGCGAGAACATCTTCTGGGGGAAGACGCGCCATTGGAACCCCTCCGATGCTACCTTCTACTGGTACGTGGAGAAGGACTGGTACGATTTCAAAACTCTCACGTGCGCCCCACCGCCAAAAGCCTGCGGCCACTTCACCCAGGTAGTGTGGCGGGACTCCGAACGAATCGGCTGCGCTCTTCAGAATTGCCACAACCCTGATCTGGGCATGCTCATGGCGTGCGAATACGATCCTCCTGGTAACTACGCCAACGAGAACCCTTTGCAATCACATGTCTGATCACAATCACCTCAAACATTCCAACATTACATCTATCTAATCGTAATCACATAGTTCTGTTAGCTTCTGTTCAGATTAATTGACAGACCGCTTCGGGATAAATTTCCATGTATGATCGACCAGATGGCTGATACAAATGTGGTTTAACCATTGTAATGTAGGTTTCTCGTCAGAGTTTAGGATGTTAGCTTAGGCAGGCCCTCATGCCCATTTCCTTGTGGCTTCTAGTATTAGCTTTGTGTGTATTTATAGCACATCTATTAATATCATTCAATATACAATTCTTTTGCAAATTTCTATCGGAGTTATGTTATGAAAAACTTTTTTCATCAAAAGTCTATTTGGGATTATGTTATGAAGTTGATAATTTTAAAATTAGAGCTGTTAAAACGGGTCAACCAGTTTAGCCCACCACGGGTTGGCCACTCAGTGAGCCTACCCAATCCGGCTCATTTATTTGCGAGCCAAGAAAATGCTAACCCGGTCTGGCCCACCACGAGTTGATGGGTTAAACGGGTTGGTTCACTTATTTTAAAAAAAATTATTTTTTCAATTCTAAAAAAAATTAAATTCCTATTCTAATTAAAATGTAAATAAAGGTAAGGCATTGAGTGGCTTTAAGTTACAAAATTAAAAATAAAAATAAAACACAACCATTATTACAAAAAAATGCCACTAAAGTTCATGATTCAAATGCCATCACTGCAAATATAAGTGAATTCAATTGAATCTAATGCAATATTCACGTAATTGTAGATTTGTCATCCAAACTTGAATACACCAATAATTTAAGAAAATTATACACTGTCATCCAAACCTCTTAATAATTTAACAAAATCATCCACTCTTATCCAAACCTTAATACACCATTAATCTAACAAAATAATCCACAACATTACATGATGATGCACATCCAAAAATCTACATATGACACACAAGTCACATCCAAATACAATCCAAATTATTATCCAACTAAAACATTAGAGTCTTGAATGAAGAAATCCACAACATTTTCATCTCTTGATGTATCTTCTTTGTCCCATCTACAATAAAAAAGAATGTTAACTAACAGTATTGAAATACTAAGTAATAAATAATTAAATTAATTTCACAATAATAACAATAATGTTACCTGTTAATTCAAAACCATGCAACCAATTTTGAGTTAAAATGAGTGCCTCGACACTCTTGGGAAGAATGGAAGAACGATATTTGGTTAGCACACGAGAACCAAGACTAAAGGCAGACTCACTAGAAACGATAGTGATTGGAATGGTAAGCACATCACAAGCCATCTTAGACAAGTTTGGATATCGATCTCGACGATCCTTCCAATAGCTCAATACATCCAACTTATAAAAAAACTTTGGATCAAGATTCCCTTCATCTAAATAAAGATCCAATTCAGACCTTCCAGTATCATTAACATGTTGGCTCAAATAATCAACATATTCCGAATACAATATTGAAAAAAAAAATTAATATGTGATTCATAAGTAAGAATTAAAATATAGATAAATTTGAAAATTAAAAACTTACATCAAATGCATCCATCACTGGCTCATCATTTGAAAAAGAAGTAAGTTGTGTTGGAGGGAAAACTTGAGAACTTGAAGTATTTGAGTCATTTGAATTCAATTTGACATATTCTTCAAACAACTTATAGATGTTGTGCTTTAAAATACTAATCTTTTCTTCACAAGTACAAGGATTAATCTTTGAATAACAAAATCGAATTGCTACAAACTTCATACGTGGATCAAGAATAGCCGTAATAGCAAGAATGTCACAATAGTGATCCCAATACTTACTAAACTTGTTCACCATATTCAATGACATATCTTTAATTGTCGGATCATCACTTTTTGCATTTTTCCGCAACAAACACTTAATTTTCCAAACTTGCATAAAGTAATGATTAGAAGTTGGATAAGAAGAACCTGAAATCAAATTAGTCATTACATAAGATGGCTTCAAGAACTCACACATTTTTTCAGTTCTTTTCCACTCATCATTTAATGGACAATGAACATAATTTCTGTCACGGATAGCCAAACATCCAAAGGCACGTTGATATCTAATTGCACTCTCAAGCATAAGATAGGTAGAATTCCATCCAGTAACAACATCCATTCTCAAACCTACTTTGGTATCAATTCCCCTCACTTGAATAACACATTCTTTAAATGCAACTTTTCTTGCCTCTGATCCTCTCACATACTTGATACTCTCTCTAATCTTATGCAAAGCATCAGAAGCCACCCTTAATCCCTCTTGCACAATAATATTCAACACATGTGCACTACACCTTACATGAAAGTAATCACCATTACATATCAAACTATTTTGCAATTTCAATTGCTCACTCAATTTTTTGCAACACCTCATTGGCACTACCATTGTCTAATGTGATAGAAAAAAATCTTCCTATCTATTCCCCAATCAAGCAACAAAGCAAAATTTTTGTGTGTCAAATCATGACTAGTATGTGGAGGTTCCATTTTACAAAAGGCAATAATCTTACTATTCAACCTCCAACTAGCATCAACAAAATGAGCAGTCAAACAAATAAACCCTTCTTGATTTATAGAAGTCTAACAATCAGATGTCAAACAAATTTGACTATGAGATTTACGCATTGCAAGTTTCACCCTTTCTTTGTGTTCATGAAATTTCTTTGAAATGTTAGACACATTTGTATTCCTACTTGGAACTCTTACTTCTGGATTTAGATACAGAAGTAATTCTTTAATCCACTTATATTCAACAAAATTATATGGAAGCCCATGTTGAATAATAGCCATTGAAATAAGATCATCTACAACTTTTTGATCAATTTCCCTAGATCTTAATTTCCCAGCGTGATCAATTATCATTTTCCCCACGTCATTGTCCTTTAATTTCTTTAGGACCAAACACTTTGACAAATGACGCAATATTGTTGAGGTTCCTATTTTTGTACCACCAGCAACGTATTCTGCACCACACCCATTGCATTTTGCCTTTTCTTTACCATCTTTTATACCAATTTTTGTAAAATGATCCCAAACTTTAGAAGTACCTACCCTAGGTCTCTTACTTTCTCTATCACAATCCTTATCCTCATTCTCAATCTCTTCTACACTTGGTGGCAAAAAATTATTCAAATTATCATGAACACATTGATCATCTACGGTTTCAGAATTCATTTTGTTTTGTAATAATAACACGATATAATATCATCAATCATTCATTCAAGTCTAAAAGAATTGATAAATACTCTATGAAGTATGAACTAATATAGTAATATTTAACAAAGAAAAAACTCTCTGTGACAAGTATCAATAACTTTGGAATGCACCTCTTGTATCAACAACTCTTCAACAACAATCTGCACTCTAGAATACATATTTGAAATTTTTATAAGCATAGGCAGTGATGGCGGTGGGACAAGAATATAATAAGATAGGTACATAGTTTCTACACGTTGGGAACTGAAGTAAAAGATTTGACTCACAATGGAGCCAAAGGGCAAATGGCATCCCTGTTTTCATATTATCAGTGGGTGGGGAATGATTATGCATCATCAAACCACTACTTTATTGGACTTGAAATATATACTAAATACTTTACTAGGCAAGTGAACAACATATACTAAATACTCCTCTTGAAAAATTACTACAATTTAAACACTTAGAAAAATCTCGAAGCTTGCCAACAAAAGTGTCAACGTATAGGCAAGGAAATCAAACAAAATTGGCCATGATGGCTTACTCACAATTCATAAAAACAATGTTTTTTAGGATGATATATGCTAAATAAAGTCTTCCAAAATGATTTGGATATACGTGCACAAAACAACGTGGCAAGCTAATTAATTTAGTTTTGGACACATATAGAATGATATATTTATGTCGCAAATTCAAAGAAAATTAAAGTGAACCATATGATTATGCAATTATTATTTTGGCTAGTGAGAAAGGATAAATTCCATGTCAAACAAACACATCCCAACTAATTCTATGCATGCACATTTAAGAACAAAGCATTCATGCATGTATATCAATATTTCATTAACCTTTTAATCTAGCACTAGTTTATCTTCTGACATACCTTTCCCTCAGTTTAGGAGTCAAATGTGAGCAAAACCTTCTGCTGATAAAAGTGATCAAAGTAGCAAGGCTATACAGTTAAAAAAACCTCAATCTCTTTTCAATCAACAACAACTAGATAAACTTTTTTAAAACAAAACATTAATTTTAACAATTATAAAGGGAAAATAGGGAAGCGGAAGGAAATGTTGCGTCCTGTCATTTAGGACCAAAGCTACTGTCATAAATCTTCCTAATCCCACATACCACCGAACCACATATGACTTCCCATAAATCTTCCCAAAGTTACTGTTATTTAGCTTATTCTACTGAAGCTATTTAAACTATTGCAGCCACCGAATATGCTTTCTTCTACAATCTCAACCTTCTCTTTTAATACAAAATAAAAGCAACTGAGATAGAATAACAAACAACAACTGTAAAATCAAACCAAAGCTACAATAACACAAGCTTAAAAAAAGTAAATCCTAGTATTCCTTATCACACCTGACTGCGAAGGAGGAGGAGCTCATTCGGATGGGAAACAACACAGCGCCGTTGTCTTCGAAGCCTGTGCTGCGTAGGAGCACAATTGTTAGTCAGAGAAGTGATCGCGTTGTCGGGTGGAGACTGAGAGCAGAAGTTGTGAAGAAGGAGAAAAAGAGAGAAACTTTCGTTTGAAAGGAGACACATTTAGGTTTTTAGGGTTTCTATTTTTATTTTTTAATGTAATTTAAATTAAATAATTTAATATTTATAATTGGGTGGGTTGGTGAGCCAACCCGGCTCACCACGGGTTCAACCCGGGTGAGCCGGGTTCTTAGTGGACCGGGTTCATTTTTGGCCTGTACGAAAAATTTTAATTTTTTTAACCCAACTCGGCTCGAACCTGTGGTGGGCCGGGTTGGCTCACGGGTTATAACCCGTTTTGACGGCTTTATCTAAAATTATCATTTGGGTCAATAATTTTATTTCACATTTGATTGACACTCAACTGACAAAATATGATACTATTGTTCTCGCCAAGTCTGAGCAGGGTGACACCGAGGATGTAGGCCTCGGTATGCTCGGATGATTAACGAGGGTAGATACTCATACAGATACCACTCTCTTCTATGTTAAAGTAGTATAAAACCAGATGATCCTTCTTTAATAAGAAGACCCCCTTTTATACACATGATTTTCCCCCTTGTACAGTCATGGTTGCTCGAATCTCAGGAATAACCACCGAATCCAATCCTTCCTTGGACTGAATTCATCGAGAAGTCAATTATTTTCACTACTGGAAAATGGGCTTATAATGATAGGTAAAACGAGCTTACTATGACAGGTATTCTAGTGTCATAATTCCAAGAGTCATAGAAAATGTACACTTTTTATGAGAGAGTCACGACTAGGATTCTACTTAGTTTCCTCTAGCCACCTTCCTCTATGATAGTCTTCTATTCCTAAACTTCTACCATTCACCACTCCACACCACTACCGCAAGAGCCTTCAAGCTTGTTTCCATTCCATTCCGTTGTGACGTATGGAGCTTCTTCATCTTCACCACCGTCCAAGAAGTTTTATCACAAAGCTTCATATGGTGCTATTCCAATGCTAGAGTGATAACTATTATTATACATGAACTCCACTATATGTAAGATCTCACTTCAACCTCCCAAATGATCCAGGAAGTAACCCCAAATACTTAGATGTAGTTGTGTTGACACAACACTTAAAACACGAATGTCAACACCCAATTTCGTCCGGGTGAATAAATTTATTTTGAAAAAAACATTTTTTTAGTTAATGGAAAATAAAAAAATGTGAAACAAAATTTTCTTCAAAGATTTTCAAACTTTAATTTTAGAAAAAAAAAGAAAAAAAAGAGAGATAAAAAAAAAGGAAAAAAAGGAAGAAGAGCCTAATTTGTTATCACATCCCTCTTCATGAGCCCAACAGCTCAACATATCTTTTACCTTTGTTCTGATAGAGAAATTAGTGATATAATTCTAATAATTAAAAGCAATATCTCTTCATATAATTAGAATCAATATTACTAATTGGGATTGATTTTGTTAACGGTTAGAATCGATATTACTGATTTTGATTGATTTTGTGCTCTGATTTGCTATGATTTGATCTCTATAATGTGTTGCTATCATGACCAATTCCTTCCTTATATTGTTCATTACAATTAAGGCTGAGATTGCATTGATATTGCAAGGTGCATGTATAAATATGCGCTCTGTTAGGACCGAAAAAAAATTCTCTACACTTCTCTAATTCTTTCACATCACCACTCCCACATACACACCTCCTCTTTCATCTCTCCTTAAAAAAAACATATTGAAGGAGGTAAAAAAAAAAGATAAGAAGATTCTCTATACTCTCTTTTTCTCTCTCATTACCACCCACACGGATGCATCTCATTTTTATCTATCTTAAAAAAAACACAAAAATGTTATAAAAGGAGACAAGAAAAAAAGAAAAGGCAGAAGGTACGTCATTATTAGTTTCTTTTTCTTTTGATTTTTTTTTAATTTTCATTAATTTGTTTAAATCATAAAAAATATTTCCTATTTCTTTGGTGTCTGCTCGACCGCTAGCGTTGCATGACACCCATTTTAGACTTTTGTTCTTTTTTTTCTAAAAAATATATACCAATCTAAGAATAAAAAAATAGCTTTGTTTGATTACTTTTTAATATCTATCTGGTTGCTCACGTCGTAGTGACACCCACATCCACTTTTAAATAACTTTAAAAAAATATAAAAAATTGTAAAAGATTAAAAAGATTAAAAAAAAGAATTTATTTTCATTGTTGGTCTGGCCGCTCGCGTCGCATGACACCAATAATAAAATAATACTAAAAATTTGAATGAAAATGTTTTCAAAATTATTAAAAATAAATAAATCATTTTTCAAATATTTTTCCAAATAGCTTTATCAAAAAGAACTACGTAACCCTGATTTTCCATTATAAATGGAGATACGTAGGAGCGAGGATTAATCCTTATCGGGCCCACAAAACCAAAAAAAATATTTTTGTTTCTTTTGTAAATTCATTTATTATTATTTTTTGGGAAAAATAAATATTTTGAAAAACCACATAACTTTTGCACATTTAATTAAAGGTACCGTCTTAGGACGGGCGTTGTGGGGTGTTAATACCTTCCCTTCGCGTAACCGACTCCCTGACCCAAAATCTGGTTTTTCGCATACCTTGTTTTATCTTTTTTTTGGTTTTTCTTTAGTTTTCCAAAATAAACTATGACGACGACTCCAAAACTCTTTATTTTTTCAAATTTTATTTTTTGGTTCGTCGTCCCGTCGCGATTTCGGTTGCGACAACGAAGAACACCCAAGGTGAATTCGTCAAACCAATTTAAGTCGTTAAAACCAAAACTCATTACAAGTTATATCAAGTTCAAAACTCAATCAAACTACTACATTTGCCTTATTCAAAAGTAAACACTTTTAAATGCTTTTCATAAAAAATCTCAAAAAGCTTTCCCATGAGCTCCTCATAACTATGCTTTTCCAATAGCATATGCATCCACATCTGCTCTCGTATAACACACACATTATACGATCATCGCACACACATATACAACAAACCAAATCAAGGGTGAGCTAACCAATTAAAACCTTATACAACAGTATTTTACCCACATATAACTCACTGTGCATTAACCCAACATACGCATAACTCAACCAAGATAACCACCCATCACATGTTTCCACACTAAAAACATGCAATCATCAACATAATATGACCATGTAATATCCAATGGTATGAAATTCTCTCATAACCCACCTGCTAAGACTTTGGCAAGTGTACCAAGTCGCACAAGTAGTAATCGGTAAGACTGAGATATCGTTTCCCAAGAGACTCGTGTATACTAAATAATTGTGTAATTAGTGACTAATTTAAACTAAAGAATGAATCCATATTTTGAGTTTCATGTAAGAAATTTAATTTTGCATAAATGATTAAAATTAAACTTTGGAAGTTAGAGGCACTTAGTGAATGGAAAAGATTAGAAATGATATAAATTGATATTGTCGGGGTTAGAATTCACTAACTATGCTCTCATGCAACTACAATTTTACATCTTCTACATTAATATGCTAATGTTAACCCACAAATCTACTCAAACCCTAATTCCTTAGTGGAATGAGCCTAAATTTCCTTATTAAGAGTCAATCCCTTGAACTCTTAATAAGCAAATCCGCATTATGCACTAGGGTTTAAGAGAACCAATAGGTCAAGTCCCATTCCTAGATAAAAGTTTCATTGGGTTTTCTTGTTCCAATTCAAGGTTCCAAAAGATATTTCCACACCCAATGAACCAAATATCATGCAATGGATGATCAAATCAATGCAAGCATTAAGTGAAAAAACAAGAAGACTATCAATTAATGAAAGAGGCATATATATATACATATATATATA
>Ga0214545_1008599_pt1 | contig 16149 bp, 4 predicted proteins | sample CNSS4metaG_FD_160064 | JGI IMG/M metagenome (GOLD analysis project Ga0214545, IMG submission 160064) | Root nodule microbial communities from cowpea collected in UCLA plant growth center, Los Angeles, California, USA - CNSS4 | ecosystem: Host-associated > Plants > Roots > Nodule | place: USA... | reverse complement strand
AAAGTCTAATGTTTTGTGTAGAATTTAAAGTTAATTTAAAATATTTATAGAAATATTTAATAAAAACGTTAATTTTAGTAAGAATATCACCATAAAATTTATAAGAAAGTAAATTTAGTGTCAATTTGAGAAAGGACAATATTGCTTCATTTTTACAAAAATTGGGACTAAATTGAAACTAAAAACAAATATAGGGACCAAATTGAGTCACTTTGACACGTGGCAAAACTGTGAAGTGACACGTGTCAAAAATAAAAAAATAAAAAAAAATTCAAAAAAAAAATTCAAAAAAAAATTCAAAAAATATTAAAAAAATTCAAAAAAAACCAGAAATTGACACGTGGCGTTGACTTTAACACCGTCTGGTCAAAGTTAACGGTGAGGACCAAATTGAGTCATTTTTAAGAAAATGAGGACCAAATTAAGACAACGAAAAACGTGAGGACCAAAATGAAATTTTATGACAAATAGAGGGACCAAAAGAGTAATTTAACAAAAAAAAAACTAGGACCAAATTGAAAACAAATAACGAATATTAGGACCAAATTAAATATAAAAATCTGATTTTGACACGTGGCATGATATTAGCTTGACACGTGAATTTTTTTTAATTAAAAAAAAATAAAAATAAAAAATGACACGTGGCATAATATGAGCTTGACACGTGTACATTTTAAAAAAATTTAAAAAAAAATAAAAAATTTAAAAAATTTAAAAAAATCATAAAATGACACGTGGCGGTTACTGTTCACATCCGTGAACTATTTTAACGGTGTTAGCGAAAATGACCAAATTGAAAAAAATTTACCAATATTAAGACCAAATTGAAAAAAAAATCAAAAGTAGGACCATATTAAAAAAAACCGAACGAAAACTATGACTAAACTACTATTTAAGCCATTATAAAATTTATTGGTTTAACTTTATAATCAATAATAATATTTTACTACAAAGGAAAACATTTATTTCTATTTTGTAACCGTAGTTTACATAACTTGTTATTAATTTTATCACTATTAATATATCTCATTTTACTATTTTATTGTTTGAGTTTTTTAACTTCTTTTCTTAAACTTAATTAACTATCCACGATAAAAAAATAAATTATAAAAAAATTTATTTTATTATACTTAATTTATAATTATGTATATATAATTTATACTAATATATAAAGAGATTGTTTATTTTGATTTTTATATTTTTTCCCAATTTAATTCTTTTAATAAATATTTTAAATTAAAATATCTATTTTATCAATTTTGTTTTGTAAGCCATCATTTCTTTAAATTTAACTGTTTGTTCTTTGATTTGACTATTTTATTTTTTAACTTAACCGCTTTATTATAAAATAAATAAAAACTATTTACAATAAAACTATAACAACTATTTTGATTTTATGATTATAATAATAATAATAATAATAATAATAAATTTATTCTATTTTATTATCATTAAAAAAATATTAATAAGCATGTATTTTCACTATTTATTATATATATAAAAAAAATCGGTGTTCACATTTCTCTTTTTATTTTACTCTTTCCGTAATTTTAAATTTAAATAATGTTTTATTTAACAGTGTTTTTTTTATAAATTTAACCATTTTTAAATTAAATAAACAAAAATAATCTAGTATATTGTTATTAGTTTTATCATAATCAATATACCTCTTTTTATTAATTTAATCTTTAGATTTCATAACTTTATTTTAAATTTAATTGACTACCCACAGTAAATATAAATTATAAAAGATATTTATTTTATGACTTCTTCTTTATAATAAGAATTAATTTAATAATTTTTTTCAATACTTATTTACATATAAGGATTCAGTTTTATAACGCTTTTTAGTTTATATCATTTTTGCAAATTTTATTCTTTATTAATATATCCTATTTTATTATTTTATCCTTCTTACTTCTGTACATAAAGTTTTTAAACTCAATTAACTATCTATTATTTAAAAATTTATGTCTAATAAAATTACCAATTATTCGTTTTATGAATACTTTCCATATTTTTTTATTTCAATAATTATAATAAAAGTTAATCTTTTATTTCTTTTATCACAAGAAAAAAAAATTGGATACACATTTGTCGGTGTGCGGATGTATTTTTCACTAATTATTAACATCCTTATAAATATTTTTAAGTGTTACTTTTAGTACACATAATTTATTACTAATTGTACTCTTACCAATATAACTCATTTTAATATTTTAGAATTTAAGTTTTGTAACTGTTTAACTACTCACAATAGAAAAACTACTGTAGTAAAATGATAAAAATTATTTATTTTATAACTACTTTATGATAAAAAAATAATTTAATAATATTTTTTATTTTCATATTTATCTATAACTATTAATGTATAACTATTAAAAAATAGATTTTCTTTTGTAATCATGATTTTTAGTGTTTCATTACCAATTTTATATTTATCAATATAATTTATTATTTGTATATGTTTTCTTAAACTTAATTAAATATATAAAAAATTTGACTACAATAAAATCATAAAAATTATTTATAAAAAAACTCTCTCTATTCTTACCTTTCTCTTTCCCTTTCTTCTCATGCTCTTTCTTTTGTATCTCTCCCTTCTGTTTTCTTATATGTACATCATTTCTTTTTTCAAAATCTAATCGTACTACAGTAAAATTAAGGAGTAAATAAACATAATTGATTAGATCTCAAACCAAGAGTAAATTTTTATTTATCAAATAAAATTGTTCCTTTTCAGTTTTATTAGTATTTTAGTCTCAATATTAATGGGGCACTTGAGAAGTGATCAACTCAACTTAATCTACCTTGTATTAAATTTTTGTTTTATTTGGATACCTTATACTAAGTCTTTAAATGTGAATAGCTCAATCGGTTAAGTCGTGAAGTTTAGCTTTGGGAAAACCTATTTTTGAGATAAAGAAGCTTATTATTTTTATAAGTTCAACACTTGATTTGTTGTATGATTTCTAGATTGGTTAGTTTGAATTACTTCTTAGAATTTTGTGAGTCGTTGGTGCAATGATTTGTTGTACTTGTATTATGTGTGGAATCCTTGTGACTGAAATGGAATTGTTGGTATGATGATTAAAAGAATTGTTGTTTTGGTTGATAAATGAGTCCAATTTGAAATGGCAAAAGGTTATGTGAAACATGAATGAGTGGGAGGTTTTTTTGAATTTGGTTACAATATTTTTCTTTTATTTAATTTAGTCATTTTGTTTAATATCATTTAAATAATTAACCGACAATGAACAATGTTTGTCACGTGTCATTTCTATAATTTTTTTGCTTTTCTTTAATCTTTTTTAATTTTTTAATTTTATAAAAATGTCAACGTGTCAAGTTAGTATTGTGCCACATGGTAGGAGTTAATGTCACGTGTCAAGGTCAGTTTTTTATATTCAATTTGGTCATAATATTTATTTTTTTTGTTCAATTCAATCCTTTTTTTTAATTTAGTAATTTTGTTCCTATCAAAATTGAGATCAAAATTAATTTTTATATAAAAGCTATACTGATATTTTTATTAGAATTCATATTTTTAATATTATTATTTTTATTTAGAATTTGATTTGATTTAAAGTTAAAATGAAAATTTTAAAACTGGAAAATAACACCATTTGTTTAAAATTTTAAGAAGTTAAAAATCAATTAAAGTAATATAATCGATTAACATAATGTTGTATGACATTTTTATATGATTTTTAATACTTTATGTGATTTTTAGCCTCTTAAAATTTTAAACCAATTTTATTAGTTCACTGTCTTGAAATTTTCATTCTAATTTTAAACCAACTCTAACCCTAAGTAAAAAATATTTAATAAAATTGTGAATTTTAATAAAAATATTAGTATAACATTTACATAAAAAGGAAATATGGTCTTATTTTGGAAAAGAAAAAATTCTCAATTTAAAAAAAAATGGGGCTGAATTGAATAAAAATAATAAATAATAGGACCAACTTGAATAATAGAAATTGACCATGACATGTAGCACTGACCTTGACATATGACACGATACTAGCTTGACAGGTGGACATTTAAAAAAAATCACGACATGATGCGTAGCAATCATTGTTCACCGTCTGTTAATTATTTAAATAGTGTTAGAATAAATGACTAAATTGAATAAAATTGATGGATATTATAACCAAATTGAAAAAAATAATATTATGACCAAATTGAACAAACATTAGGACCAAATAAGTATTTAAGCATGTGTGTGTGTGTGTGCACGTGTGCGTGTGTGTGTGTATGATTTGAGTAAGAATCTTAATCTAAGTATAGTGTGTAAAATTGATCAATTTAAACTATCATAGGGAGGTTCTCATTAAATTTGAGTCATTTTATACAAAAAGAAAGGAAAAATATCTCAAATAAAACCAATAAATCAACCTGATTTGCATATTAGAATGTTGTTTTCTCTACTTCAGTGCTAGACGGCGTATAAGGTCAGTTGGATGACATTGGTAAATTGAATTTTAGGGAGTTCAAAGGACCTTAGCGTTGGGCACAATATAGGTATCGTTGGGCATTGCTTGGAATTTCACATCCAGGGAGCTTTAAAGGCGTTCTGTGTTGGGCGCCAACTTTCTCTATTGGGACTGAGCGAGTGGCTAGGGAGATGGGTGCCAACTTCTGGTGTTGGACACTAGTTTTCGGATGTTGGATGTTGGGTTCTTGATGCTAAGTGCTAATTTGTATTTGAATTTTTTGTTTTTAATAAAAAGGCTTTCATAAACTCTTTTCTTAAATTGAAATATGAGGTTTCATTGGTTTTTATTAAGTTGATTGAATGGAGTATGGTTGTAAATATTGGAAAATAGTGAAACATGGAAGGATAATACTTTAGGGTGAATATGCATGTTGGATTGTATAGAGATTGGATTTTGTACTCATGCAACAAATGGGTTAAATATTTTATTTTATGTGTGGAAATGTGAAAATGAAGTAATTGGATATGAATGTGGACAATTGGTAAAGACGGAGGACTGCAAATACATGTTATATACTTTTAACTATTTTATTTTAAGTGTGGAAATGAAATAATTGATATGAATGTGGACAATTTATAAAGCTTGGGGATTGTAAATACATATTTTATACGTATAAGTCTTATCAAGCTCAATACTTGTAATATTTTAATTAGTAGAATAACTTGCTTAATTGGAGTTTTGTAGTACATATAGCTATTTCATGTGTGAGACCCCTTTTTCTTTTCTTAGTTTTTTTTAAAAGAAAGCCTTGGGCATGGCCTTACTAGGGGGCCCAAGTCAGCCCATAAGGGAGCCTTAGAAACCCACACTTAACACCTCACTTTCACTTTGGTCTCATTTTCAGAAACTGTTCCTATTCCTTCTCCCCTTTTTGCTACAGAGAGCTTTGCTAGGGTTTGAGTAAGCTCCCCTATTTTTCTCCTTGTTGACATTTTCCCTCATGTAAGTTAAACTCCACCCTCCTCTTCTCTTTTCCATTCCTATTGCCATGTTTCTGTCTTGGGGTCGTTCCTATAGGCTCATTCTTGCTCCTATGTTCGTACTCTACAACTGCTAAGTTCGTTCTTGGAGCTGAGGTGTCTCCTCTATCAGTGTTTAAAACCCCCTCAAGCTTACTCTACTCAAAGGTATGAGAAGCTAAGGTTTCTGCTTGTTTTCAAATATGTTGCATGTGTTTGGTCTGATTAATGTTCCTTAAGCTTGGATGTTACTGTTGATTGCGTGAAAATGTTTTGGTTGTACTTCTGGATGCTACGTTGTGTTGTTTTCTGTCTTACATGCGCAAATAATGGAGAAATATGATATTCTCGCCCAAGCGAGTGGGTCTCGCCTAAGCGAGAGTATCAGAAATCCTCCCACGCTTTTGCTCGAGTTGTCGCCTAGGCGACGAGCTCCAATTTTGAGCGAGAAGTCATCTCGCTAAGGCAAGGAGGTCTCGCCTAAGCGAGAAAACGCAAAAACCTCACTCTGTTCCACTACTCGAGCTCTCACCTAGGAGAAAAGGGCTCACCTGAGCGAGAGAATCTCTCTCGCTTGAGCGAGTGCTTCCAACCTGAGCGAGATCTATGTAGGGACGTGCTCTAGTGCTGTTTTCTTCTATGTTTTTTGTTGTTGGTTACATGATTGATTGGATTACCCTATTTAAAGCATGAAGTGTGTGAATATGCATGTATTATTTGATTTATGAACTGGAATTGATGAGCTTGGTATGAATAAAGTCATGAACCATGGGTGGTTGGTTGGTTGGATATTGGCATAAGATTGTTATGTATGATAAATTTGTGGTTGGTTGGAGAGACATGGTTGTGGTATGAGTTAACAAAATTCCATGAAACTCTTGGTGAGATTTCATGGTGGTACTGGTTGTGATGGACGTAATTCCATGAATCTCTTGATGAGATTTCATGGTGGTGTCATAGTGTATATAGTTAGGTAAGGATTGCATTCTGAAACTCTAAAGAGCCAGTTAGGCTCACGTAGAGTAGACTGACTCAAGTGTTGAGAGTAGTAAGAGGCCCTAGTATTTGGCAGGATAATGGCCTTAGATGTTTGAAGGCTAACCTTGTGCGTGGTAGGGTGAAACCCATTGACAATGGCTTTGCAGAGCAGTAGAGGCTACCACAAGTGCAAACATCTAGTGAATCCGACCGATTATATGTATTCAGATAAATTGAGTCTTAGAGTCTTATTGTTTGCTATCACATGTTGGAATGATTTATGTGTTCTTGATTTTGATGTTGCATGCTTAATTGCATGATAAAAATCTTTTTTACTCTAGCTTACCCTCTTGCTTGTTGTTTGTTTTCTTGTGTGGTTTTTCTTTTTGCAATGATCACCAATTCCTTGGTGTGAGCAGATGTGGGAACCCTTGGTGATCGCAGTGACGATGGGAATATTGCAGCTTAATTGGTCATGATTTGGGCTCACTGTTGAGCTCACGTTTGAAGAGTTTTTGTTGTTTTGTAATCTCTTGCTTATAAGCAAGCCTTTTGGATAACTGTTTAACTTTTATATTATGTCATTACATTGTGTTGTGCATCTGTTTTCCTTATTGGTATATTTGGATGATTGTAAATCCTTTATACTATAAATCTCGTACTCTTTGGATATTATTAAGGACAATGTTTTATTTAATTAAATTTATCTATTTAACGGGATGTTACATCATGAATTTGTACTCACATCTTAATTATAATAATATCACTGTTAATCAAGAGATTATTATTGTAACATAAGTTAAGTTTTTAATATTAACAACTTAGTTATTAATATCATTTTTATCGATATATATAATTTTGTTAATTTTTTTGTAGGTATCTTTTAGAGTGAATTAACTATTCAAATTAAAATATTATCCATTATAAAATTATAAAAATTAATTATTTTATAACTATTTTTTATTATAAAAATTAATTTTATTTTATTTTTATTAATAATTATAATAAAAAATAAGTTTTTTATTTATTTCTATTATAAAAAAAAAGCAAGTACACATACGACGTATTTATACGTGTTTCCAGTAATAATAAAAGAACGTAAATATTGATGGCATGTTTTAGTTCAATGATTTAATTAATAGTGATATACTTGTGAAAGAAGAAATAATTGAGCCACATTCATGCGTTTTTATTCAAAAGATATTCTTGAAAATATTCTATTTTATATTAGTACAATAGTAGCACTCAACCAAACTTAGTGGGTCTTAAGAAGAATTAATTAAGAATTTAATATTACTTTAATAATCACAAAAGTTAAACGTAAAGTTCTCTTTATTGACTTTAGCGGCCCGTATCCCTTTCCCTGCAATCAATCATAAGTTCTCCACAAAATAAGAATTGAAAACCGAAACTTTAATCGTCTTTTTTTACAATCATTACACGTGAATCATTCAATTCTTATTGTAAATAAAAAGCAGCAAGGGAAATACATTCGATTGCCCTTTTTTTCTAAGTTTGTCTTTTCGTTTTTGTATTTAATATTCTTATCTTGTTTTTCATTTTTTTAATATCAATTAGGATCATTCATACGTGAAGCTAAATTAGAATATCTGTCAATTTATTCTAGAAATATTTTGTGTTGTTTAGATATTATATTGGTTTAGATAGTAAGGAAATATGATTTTTGGACTAGTTTCTTATTTATTTAAAACATGATTGTTTTCTGTTATGTAGTTGATCCTCAAATCTTAGAATTTGATCAATTCTTGTGACTTCTTAACTTTAACTTGTACAGATAAAGAAGTAATCATTATTAATTTTTTTATATAGTCAAAGTTAAATGTTTAAGTTGGTGTATAATTTTTGAAAGTTTATGTTTTAGTTGAGATCAAACTTGAAAAATATGTTGAACATTATGATTTAGGAGAAATTTTGATAAGATACTTTAAGATGATTTTTGTACTCTTGTTGGATTGATTTAATAATTAGGTATGTGTTATGAAAATTTTGTAGGTAATAGTATTATATTGTGACGAATGTTGAATTGTATTATAACAATTGTAACTTATTGTGATGTTTGTTGTATAGTGAATACTTGAAGATGAATATTTTAACTTGGTTGAGAATGTGGAGAGAATATATTGAGTTTAAGAAGAAAGGTGAATTGAGCTTTGAAACAAAACCTTAGTTTCTTGTAAAATCATCTAAGAATTCAAAACAAAAATTGAATCAATTTGTACAGGGTCAAGTTTATTGAACAAGATTTTTGAGAAATTGCACCAATTTACCTTATATTTAATGAACAAACTCGATAGAGATAAAGAGAGAAATAAGAAACACATCACAAATTATACCTACATTTAGTTGTCTAATCAAGTTAGTCTACTAAGATCAAGATTTTACATGAACTCTATATATATATATATATATATATATATATATATATATATATATATATAAAGTAGAACAAACACTAGATTTTAAACCCTTTAAGGTCCTTACACACTTGTGAAACTATCACTAACACAAAAAAGACATATTACGTCTGCGATTTTACATCTGACCAACCAGAATCAGACATAAAAATGACTGGTGGCAAACTTGTAATTAAATTATCAATTGCTTATGGACGCCTTAGGGTCAGACGTAAATCTGGTTTTTTTGGGTCTGACTAACACTAGTCAAACGTAAATTTACGTCTGACTGGCACTAGTCAGACATAAATTTACATCTGATTTCTCCTGTCAGATGTAAATTTACGTTTGATTAGTGTCAGTCAGACATAAATTTACGTCTAACTACAGTGCGTCAGACGTAAATGTTGAAAATTAAATCCCTAACATTCTTCTCCACAACGTCGTGACTGCGTGAGACAGGAATATGATTTTCACGTTTTTAAACTGCACCAGTGGACGATCAAGTGATTAATTGTTGAAAGGTTAGTTTCTCTTTTGATTTCGTTTTGGTGCACCTCCATTTACCTTGAAACCCCTAATTTACTGCAATTTTTGGTAGAGGTAGCGACAATAGAACTACAGCGGTGGCGGATTTGTAGCGGTGGCGGACTGGTTGACATGCAGTGGCGAACTGGTTGACATGTAGTGGTGGTCGTTTGGTTGAAGTGCAACGTTAAAGGATTGTGGTTGAAGTGTAGCGGTAGAGGACTCTACAGTGACTGGTCGACGTGCAAGATTGTGGTAGACAAATTTTACGTCTATTCCTCTTGGGTCAGACGTAAATTTATGACTACCGTTACTACGTCTGACCTGAACTAGACGAGAAAAACAAAAAGTGTCGGACGTAAAAGACCTTTTTTTGTGTTAGTGCATTTGACAATAGCCAATCTTAATCACCCTAATAAAAAAAACTTTCAAAATAATCAATGGAAATAACATTTTAAATAAGATCACTAGGATTATGATTGTATAGAAAAAAGAAATTCTCATTAAGAACAATGGTAAATGATCTTGAACAAAGAAATTTGTAGAAAATGCTCGAATTTTGATCTTTGACAAAAATACTTTCAAAAAGAGTTTCAAGATTTTTTTTAGTGTACTTAAACTTTGCTTTCTAAAAAGCTCTCTTTCATTTGATGAAACCTTCTCATTTATGTTAAATCATTTGAAGATCAAAAGCACTAAATAAATATATTCGACTATTTGAAAACACATTTAATCGACTAAATAAATGAAAATATGTTTTGAAAGTCTATTTAATCGGTTGAACAACATTTTAACTTGTTGAAAGAACTTATAATGACTCTTTTAGTAATTTCAATTGATTGATTTGTGTTTCAATTGATTGAAATAGAGAAAATTTATTTCCTATGCATATTTATGGATTTTAACAAACTGGAATTGTTAGACTTGACTAACATGTCAAGTCTCAAGTGTTATTTTGATGATGATGTTTGAAGATGTTGATGTTGAAGATGTATTAAGTATTTTAGTTTCATTGCATGTGTTTGTGAGTCTTTCACATAAGTATTCAAAATGTTTTAATTTCAACACACAACACATATTAAAATTAATAACAAAAAAAGTGTTTTGAAAAGTTACAAACATGAAAAAAAGGTTTCATGGTTATGTTAATTGATTAAAGTTAAAATAATCTATTAAACTGCCTTTGAGATGTTTCATAATAAAATAGCCAATGATATATTTAGTTAACTATTAGAGTAAATTTCAATAGTCTAGGATTTTAATTAAGTGCTTAATTGAACAAATTATAAAGCATGAAGAAGTTGTGTATGATAAATGTTGTATAAAAGAGCAAACCATGGAAGTGTATCATCTTACAAGTGAATAAACACCAAACGATTGCTTCCATTTCGCCTGATAAGTGTTGTTAATAGTAAAATGATAAGTGCAAAATAACTTTAAGCTAAAGTAAATGTAAAGAATATTCTTGAAAACTTAATTTTGTGTTGCAAAAAATGTCTTCACCATCGGCCACCAAGAAGATTTGTGCCAAATGCAAATTCTATTAAAATATCTCTTAGAAATTGAGCTAAAGTTGTTTTGTTCACCAACTATCTTGATACAATCTAGTCCAACTACCTACCTAGAACGATGAGCTTTTACCATGTTTTGCAGTAATATGCTATGCAATATAGACAGGTAAGTACTACCAGCTATCAACGACATTGTGTGAAGAAAAGAAGAGTAATTAAAATTCACTAATGCAGAAAACACTTTCTATGATAGTAAAAATAAATTTTCTATGATAGTTGTACTAGTGACATAGATACAAAAAACATAGAAAGTCTAAATTTTTTGTAACAATGCCAAAGACTCATCATAGAATGTGTTACTTTTAAGACGGTTAAAATTTAATTGTCATAGAAATTGATATTTTTTTAGAAAATATTTTGTAAAAATTCATTTCAAGCTCTTTCATCATATTTTTCCAAAACAGAATCCATGACTAATATGCAATGTAAAGACGCTATAATTTTTTTTTTATCAATTTTTATCAATTTTTTATTGAATTTTTAGAAATTAGTACAAGTTGTAGTAAAACTAATATGGATTTGTGGTTAAGCACAAACTGGACAATAGAAATACATAGACATGGAAACAAAAGAAAAACCAACATCAAGTCTAGAAACAAAAATAACAAAACATGAAAGCAAGCAAACACCACCTCAAACTATAGCATCTAGTTCCCCAACTTCGGTTGTTGTCCTTGAAGGCGTTATATCTAACGATTTCCACACACTGTATTTAACTAGGGATGGAAAAAATGCCAACCACAATTAGGTTTAGGGTTTATCAAGCAAGGGAAGCTAAGAGAGAAAGCAATGGAAGCTAAAGTTTATTGTAAGAAGGATCCATGGTGGTTCACGCTCCATGTTAGGTTCACGCTCCATGTTAGTTTCATGCTCCATGTTAGTTTCATGCTCCAAGCTCCAAGTTCCACATTGTGTGCTCCAATCTAAAGTTTCTTTGAGGTGTGAAAGTGAAAATAAAATAAGAAATATGAAGGAGAAAATAAAAATAAGCATTCAGAAAGAATGAGGATTGTCATAAGGAATAAAAATATCAGCACAACACTTATTATGACGGATCTAAATCTACCTGTCATAGAAAGTGTTTGTAACTTATTTCAAAAATGCAACCGCACCACTTACTATGACAATTGGATTTAGAACCATAGTAGTATATTCTGTAATTTATTACAAAAGTGTCACCACAACACTCTTTATGAAAATTGGATTTAGAATCATTACAATATGTTTTATATTTTATTACAAAAATGCCACCACATCACTTATTATGACGGGTGGATTACAATCGCTATAAAAATTTGTTATAAAATCATGTTTTTCCACTAGTGATTACATGAAACACATTCATTATTTCTCCACTATCAAGCTCAACAGAGAATAAAAGAAGCAAAACATATTTAAAATGAGTTCAAAGCTACTTAAACCCGAAATAGGATTACAATGACTACTTTATTGTAATACTTACTTGAGGATTCTCCTTAAAGAATAAGCACACATAAAAAAGCCATCTTTTGCAAGTGCCTGAAACTCTATCAATGTTTCTGTGTCTAAAAGCTTTGTAAGGACACAATTTGTGTTCAACCTTTAGTTAACTAGTAGAAAATGCTTAGCCTTATAAACATCAAAATACAACACTCCTTTCTAGTGAGACAAATTTGTGATGTATTTATTTATCCCAAAGACATTTTATTTATCTTAAACCAGAAGTGACTTGTTGTTTAAATACTCATGTTAAGCCATGAACGGTTTGTTGTTAAAATAATACTTGAACACAATTAGCCAGGATTGGTTATGATATGAAAGAATACTTGGGGATTTTAGCCAAGAGTGGATAAGTGTTAAAAGAAATACTTATGGGGTTAGTCAAGAGTAGTTGTGACTGAAAAGAATACTCGTACGGGGTTAGCTAGGAGGGGTTACGATTCAAAAGAATACTGATTTGTACTTTGTAATAGTATGCTGCCTAGTGGAGTTTAACCAATTGGTCAAGAACTACACTTAGTCTATTCTAATAGATAAACCAATGTAAAAATATTGTGTGATGTTTCTCTCTCTTCTATATTGTATTGTATACTACTTTACCCACACTAACTTAAGAAATAATAAACTTTGTTTTTGAAAAGACTTTTGACATTATTTGTTGATAAAAAATAACTATTGTATAATTATGCAATCTCAAATGATACTACAACAACTTCTAAAATTAAATTCAATCCTTTCCTTCTTTTGTCTCCTATTTCTGTAAAGTTGGTGTTAGAGCTCGACCTCTAAAGAGTTGAGCACTTGACAACTTATAGAGGCAAAAGGTCCAAAATAAAATGAATGGAGCCATAACATCTAATTGCAGAAGGAGCCTTCAGATCACCAACATTCTTAGGAGAAAACTTTCCATATTTGAAAGATCAAATGGAAAGGTATGTAAAGTCCATACACTATTAACTATGACAGATCATTACATGTGGGGGCATAAACATTGCATCTCAAAAGAACATCGGAAAGAAGAGTTGAAGCAAATGTTGTTGAATAACAAAGCTTGATACACTCTCATATTCATTTTCTAAGAAAACGAACATAAAAGGTGATGAGATGCCTCTAACCAAGGGACCAACAACAAGAGCCATGGCTAGGAGAATACAAGAGGAATAGGCCTTAAATGCGCATGCAAGGCCTAAGATGAACTTCACATGGGCCAAGGAAGATGTGAAGACCTAGCCTAGGACACTTTGCTTGTAAATACTAGATTAGGATTTTATTTTGGGCTTTGTATTTTGGGCCCAGTAGAATAGGGTTTTCTTTGGGCCATGTATTGGGCCTTAGAGGAAATTGGGCTTTAGAAGTAATTTTGGACCAAAAAGGGGAATTGGGCCAAATGGGCCAAGAGTAGTGTGTCTACTCTAGAAAAGCCTAGAAGCTTCTCAAACTTACTCTCCAAGGATGAGAGTTAGCTTCCCATGACAAGACAAGTGTGACTTGCTTAGGTGGCAAGTCACACCTCCCACATGCTCCTTCTTGGCTCCAAAATTCAAATTTCTAGACTCCTTTTTCCCTCCACTTTTTGGAGACTCCTTGGTCTCATTTTAGCTTATAAATAAAGAGCTTAGGACCCTTGTATTTTCATTCATGAATATAGTAGAGAAATTCTGTTGAGATGACTCCAAACTCCTCTCTTTTTGTGAATCAATTTAGGTTAGAGTTCTCCTTCTTGGTTTCCTCTAGCCCCCTTCCTTGAGTGTTGGCCCAACCTCACTAGAGAGCTTCTCCAAACACCATTGCCGCACCACTTCTCCTCACATCTTCTAACTTCCGCATGGCTTCTCCTTGGCTTCCTTACTCTTGAAGATGGACTTATCATGTGGTATCTAGAGCCTTGGTTGATCAAGCTTGACGTCAAGAGATAAGTTCATCTTCCTTGTGGTTTTCCTTTCAATTTTCGTGTTGTTCATTACTTCCTTTGATTGTCTTGTTGTTTTTCTTCTTTTCACCTCATTGGTTATATGGTTCTTATCATTGTTCCTTTGGAACCATTCGGCCATTGTGCCTAAGAACTCAACCATGGTGAATTTGTGTGCCTTTTACATTTTCGTTTGAGTCTTGTTCATTTTCTATTTCATCTATTTGAGTCATTTTAATTTTCTCATCCATATGTTTTGTCTAGAGTAATGTGTAGTTCAATTATGTCTTAAATTCCTTTGTTTAGCTTTCCATTTTGCTGTTGTTTTGCTGTTGTATTGCTACTATTTTGCTGCTGTTTTTGGTTCATAAATACACCTTCTCTTCTCCCTTGGAGCCTTGGAAATGAACCTTCACATCTAGATAACCTTTGTTATCTTAATGTCCAGTGGGAATTTTCCTTGTGCTTGCTTAATCACCTAAGTTTCATTTTCGTTTCTAGTGTGCTTTGTGTGCTTTTAATTTTCGCATTTGAGTTCATACTTGTTAATTAGTTCTTGGCAAGTTCTTTAGAGTTAATTTCCATTGTGTTTCCTTGAGTTTCATAATCTTCTTTTGATTCCTTTAAGTTTCCTTCTCTTTTGTTTCTATTAAAATGCAAATGATCAAGCATAGTGTGGTGGTGATTCTAATTTGTGGTGGAAACTAGCTGCTGTAAGAGCTATAAAAAAAGAAAGAAAAAGAGCACAAAAAGAGTACAAGCAAGTGCCAAAAATAATTAAAAGAAAAGATAAAAAGAAAGTGGCAAAAGAAGTACACTAGAATCACAACCATCACTTGAGTTTGAGAGCATTTTTCTGTTGCATTTTACTTGTGTTCCAGTGCTGTCTGTCTGCACACTTTCTGTATTTGTTTTATCACAAAAAATTGGTTATTGCAAATCCAGATCTAATTTTTGCCTCTTGTAGCTAAAACATAGACGAAAAAAAGAAAACAAAAATCATTGAAAAATGTTGAGAAATGAAAAAAATGATAAATCGCTGAAGTAGAGGCTGAATTTCACGTTTTTGGACTGGTAGTGGCTGAATATTCAAATTCTGTGCAGATTTCTAGCTTGTTTTTGGTTGTTTTAATCCATTCTAGTGCCATTCTTTAGGTAATTAATTTGAGTGCTTAACTTGTTTCTTTGCCTTATTTCTAGTTTGTCTTTCTTTGTTAAATCTTTGAGTATGTTTCAACTATATTCCACTTGAGTTTAGCTCTTCTTTCATTTAAGCTTTTCTTGTTTTTCCTTATTGGCTTCTTTGGTTTGGTGTTACATTCTTGGTGGAAGATTTCTTTGGAGGTAACCAAATACTCAAGGTAGCATCCTAGGAGGTGGAAACCAAAGTGGAACTCCAAACTACAAGTGAAGTTCACAAAGGAGAAAATTCAAAGCAAACACTTGAGTGAGACAAAAGAAGAAAGAAAAGAGTGGAGTGAAACACTTGAAGACTTTTAAAGTTTGCGCAAATTTGTGATTATATTCAGTTGAGTTGTATTTGTTCAAGTTTTCTTTCTTGTATCTCTTTGGACTAATTAAGTGTCTTGGGGGAGCCTTAGGTGTTCTCTCATCTCTTAATTAGAACCTTCTTAAATAGTAAAAACGCTTGTAGACGGTGAGTGTGTCTTGCAACATCAAGCCTCACCAAAGTAGGCCGCATAGTTAGACTCCAAATCTTTTTGTTTTTGTTGCTTAATTGTTAGTGTGTGTCTAATTCTATTTTAGAAGTTTTGTGCAATATTCTTTGAATTACTTTGGCAAGGAAAG
>Ga0214545_1008598_pt1 | contig 16150 bp, 8 predicted proteins | sample CNSS4metaG_FD_160064 | JGI IMG/M metagenome (GOLD analysis project Ga0214545, IMG submission 160064) | Root nodule microbial communities from cowpea collected in UCLA plant growth center, Los Angeles, California, USA - CNSS4 | ecosystem: Host-associated > Plants > Roots > Nodule | place: USA... | reverse complement strand
AAAACCCTCACGCTCTCTAAACCTTGCCAAAATTTCATCTAGTTTCTATCATCTATTAATTCAAAACATGATGAGCGGCTATTAATAGATTTAAATTGTGATATGATTGGGGCATTGGGACATGCATGAACGAAACAACAGCCAATCCCGAGAGAATGAAAGTTACACAAAACAGAATAAATAAAAGATTGAAGCCGCCCATAAGAATGAGCAGGTTTAGGGAAAAAGGAAAAGAAAAGAGAACGATCTAAGGGGGACTGGTATCAGAAACCCTAGAAAATGAAAATCTGGGAATTGGGAGGGAGAAAAGAGTACCTGAAGCTGTAGCCATGGTGTGAAGTACGCACGAAGTAGAAGATCCAGGTGCAAATCGCAATGATTTTGATTTTGCTACTTAAACTTGGGATCCTTCTATCTCTTATGTAGTTTATTTTGTTCGGAATATGTGATTTCTATCTTCTATATCTTTTATTTTTTTTTGGAGAATATGTGATCTTCTATCTTCTGTTTTTTTTTTTTTTTTAATATGTGTTTTTTTTTTTTTTTTTTTTTTTCTCCTCCATTTCTTTATTTTTTTTTTTTTTTTTTTTTTTTTTTTTTTTTTTCGTAATATGTGATTTTCTATCTTTTATCTTTTGCCGCCTCCATTCCAAAGCCTATTAAAAAGATGTTAATAAAAATGGGCTTATTGAGAAACACATAATGAGGGATTACTTTTTACAGTCCCTTTTGTTTTAAAATACACTACTCTTCCTCTTTTTTTTTTTTTTTTTTTAAAAACAAAAAAGATTTATTTTTTAATAAAAACTAATAAGACTTATTTATTAAATTACAATAAATAGTATGATATTTGATTATATATATATATATAATTCAAATTATCTTTATTTCTCAATTGAAAAAGATTCTATAAAATAATTTTATTTTGCTCAGTTCCACAATTGTTAGTATTGTTTTATAACTTATCTTTTATTTTTATATTTTATTTATACATATGTTTGATTTATATACTATACGTTCACAAGCATCATGCCAATAAATACATTGAAAAAAATAATAAATTTATAAATATTTTACTATATTAAAAAGTAATTTAATATAAATTTTAACTTCAACAATGTTAACAAATAATTAGTAACATATAAAATTAGTTTGAACCATGTAAAAAGAATCTTGATTTTGTATTTTTTTTGTTTGATAGGTTATTTGAAGAGGGTCCCACCTTTTTTATCCACATTGGGAAGTTCAACTTCTGAGTTGGCATTGTTATCCAAACATTGTGGACACCTCAGAACCACACACGTGCCAATATTAAAATTCACTATGACAAACTTATTTGTCCTTTTTTTTTTGTGGTCAACATGGCTTTCACTTTACTGCTCCCCTTCACAACACTTTTTTCCGCCCATGAGTGGGGGCTTGTAATAAAAATAAGTTATAAATTTTATTATTATGTAAGAATTTTAAAGTTCACTAAGTTTGGCATATAAGATAATAAAATTTAAATTTAATATATTTTACAGAATAATTCAATCAAGTGAAGTGTTAAAGAATTTAAGTATGATGACTAGATATGATAATATTAAGTAACATATAAAAAAGTAATCTAAAGAAAAAAAAATTAACGAATTTATTATTTTAAAATTTTGGATAAGAATTGATATGAATTTTTTATACGTGTTTGAATCAAATTTTGTTATTATTGAATCTTATTGAATTTCTCCTTCAGAAAACTTTATCAGTAATATCTTGGAGTCAATAATTTATTTATGTAAATATAAATGAAATTTGAAAGATTCATCAAATTTAATTGAAAAACTTTGTTCTAAAAAATATAATATCAACTACTATATTTTTAGTTTAAAATGAGATTCCTAAACTATAAATATATACTACAAATGATGATTGAGTAAAATGCATAATTAAAAAGAATAAGTATAATGGATAATTGCCTCTACGCCATCAATTAGTTTTATAATCCTTGCTCCACAATATATATATATATATATATATATATATATATATATAAAGATAATATAAAAACTAAAATCAAGATATATTTTACATTATATATTCTTAAATAACACAGTAGGACATTTTCTGTTTAATTAATGATTTAAAAGAAAAAATGAGTACATGATTGAAAACTACACTTAAAATAAAATATAAAAAACTGGTACCATACGGATAGTGTGCATTACACTATTGTAATATTAAAACACATGAAAAAAAAAACAATAATATAACTTATCACTAGTATATTGTTAAAAAAAAAGTCAATATAATTAAAAAAATACTTAAAAAACCTTTCTATAAAAGTTAAAAATATATAGAAATTACAAAAAAAAAAAAACACTTTACTTTTTAAGAAATGAATATTTGTTTGTAAAGTAATTAGATTGATATTTCATTAGCAAAAGTAAAAATAAAGAGATTCACGAGCACTAGAAAGAAACATTATAAAAATATTGCCAAAAAGGAAAGAATAGTCAAAAAGACAAAAATCACATAAAAAAGAAATGATGTTTTAGCTCTAAAAATGATAACAAAACTTATCACTATTAATTCTAAATTGTTTGGAGTAACAGATATAAAATAATTTTAAACACTTTATTAGTGTCCATCATTTTTCCTTATTGCACCATATTCCAGCAGTTACATTTATCTCTAATTTCATATAATTTAAATGAAAACCGACTAAAATAACTATAAACTAGTTACTTTTCCATCAGAGAATGAGTGAGAATCAGAATCAAGGAAAAGTTTTCTTTTTTTCTGAGAGAATCGGTTCTAACTACTTACTAGTTTTGGTGCGACCTAAAGAGGAAATAGTAAACATATACGAAAAGAGAAAGTACAAAGAAAGATGCAATTGGTTCAGTTTCAGATTCATTCGGTGATTGATGAAGTAACACGTGTAAAGGTGATACGGTGATGCACATAGACATAACCAAAATAGTGGCACAACCAAAAAGCACAAGAAAGAGAGAGGTATAAAGGGTCCAAGAGCAACACATACAACAACTTTCCAATTCCCAAACCTCTTTATCCATATCACACCAAAACCAACACAAGACATACCCATCCCTTTTCTTCTACACATCGGTTAATCCATTCCCATCCACACACACAACAATAACTTTCAAACACACTTTTCTTTTCTTTTTTTTGCTTTTGTAGAATCATCAAAGGAGAATTCTCGCAGAGATATGGGAACGGGGACATCGAAGGACGAGGAGGAAGGGGGCAAGGAAGAGAGTGACAGGCTCGACCATGCGGGTGGCCAACTCTACGTCTCTCTAAAGATGGAGAATCACAAGCTCACTGGGGACCTTGTTCCTCACGTTTATGGCTCTCTTCCTCTCGTCGGCTCTTGGGATCCTTCCAAAGCTGTAATTTTTGTCCCTTCCCTCGTCTCATTTCCATTCATCTTCTTCTGGGTATGTCTTATTTTTCCTTGTTTCTCGTTCTTTTGTCGCTTTTGGTGTTAGCTTTTCATGGAGCGGGAATCGGTGTCAATGTGGGAGCTTAGCTTTGTTGTCCCTCCTAATCACGGTAATACCTTTTGCTCTGTCTTTTCTTTCTGTCTCAGTTTAGTTTAGTGGTCAATCAGTAAAATCAATTTTATACCATAAACCAATCACAATTACGTTATCTGATACTTCTAAGTAGATTTTGTAGAAGTTGACAAAGAGCAATTTAGTATGACCTCATGGGAAATCCCACGATTTCAAATTTTCTTAAAATCTGCTTGGTAGTCAGTTACTGAACCGTATTGGCAGAGCTTGAAGAGCTCAGTTTGGTAGTTTACGTAGGTGGAGGGGCCAAAACGATTTTAAAAGAGATTTAGTGAAAATATCTTAAGTTGTAAACTTAGAACTGTGATCATCCGTTTAAGCCAGCGGAGAGCATCGCCATTCATGTACAGGAAAGCCATATGTAGGCGTTGTTTAAGAGGAACCTGGTAAAGGGAAAAAAACTCTTCAGCATGAAATAAGGTGTCAAGAAGTTCTGAGCCACCAAAAGTCACTAGTTGCAGTTTTGGGGGGTGGAGTGAAGGAGGAAGGTTGTGTGTGTGAAGAGGGTTGAATGGGACAGTGGTCATGAGGAAAATGTGTTGTTACTGTTGATCAGGAAGGAGGAGGGGAAAGGATGCATGGGGGTAGTGGTGAAACGGGGAAATGGTAGTATTAACATTGTAGGAAGGAGGTGGATGAGGTAGGGGTTGAGTAAGCATGAGGGGATATGGCATATAAATGGGGTTGGTGGTGAGAGGTAACGGTAGGCCATTGTTTGGGAGAGAACATAATGATAAAGTGTTTGTAGTGACGATGGTGAAGTGGGGGTCATAGCACGGTAGTAGAGAGGGCAGAAACATTGTTGGTGAGGGAGGTAATGGAAGCTTGGAGTAAAATTGGCCAACAAATATAGCCCATTAAGGATGTTTCCATTACTGGGTAGGATTGCAGTTAAAATGTTTGGCTTTGAGCATTGACTTTGTTTCCATCACCATGAGGAGGGAATCTGGTATTAAGGTGTCTTAGCAATATTGGGAAATGAATTGATTTTGGTTATGAAAGTGTGTTGTGCTTGATTATGTCAATAGTGAAATTAAAGGGGTGTTGGTTTTTGAGTTATGTGTGGGTTTCAGAGTTTAGCTTGGTTGTTCTACATAATCAGGATAATGCTTTTTTCCTTTCCTTGCTTTGTTTGCTTTGAGTTACATATGCAGTTCTGAGTTTTTTTTTTTTTTTCAATCAAAGTAATTTGTCTCTTTCTTTATGAATATGTCTGTGTACATGGATCTGGGATGTAGGAAGGTGCTGGAAATTGCAGGGAGAAGGGAAAAGTTAGACAGTGAGGGACTAAAAAACTTAAGTGTCTTTAGGGTTTGTTTAAACAAACTTCTTCATAAGCACTTTTAGGAGAGAAAAGTAAGAGGAAAAATTGAAATGAACTTCTCCATAAGTTAAGCTTATGTATATTTCTACAAACTCTGTCATGTAATTTCTCTGAATTTTTATTTTAAATTTATGTAACCAGTTTTAACTTATGGAGAACTTTATTTTACTTTTTTCTTATTTTTCTCTTATACAAGTACTTGTGGAAAAACTACTGCAAACATATCTTTTAAAATATTAAAATAAAAATTGTGTGTGTGCAATGAGATGCCATGTAGTCACCTCACCATTATTGGCAACTAGGAAGCAACAAAGACTAATGCAAAAAAATGAATATAAAGACTATTTTAAAGTAAAAAATAAAAGGTAACAAAAAAATGAGTATATTATGTGGACTAAAATTTAAAAATGTAATTAAACCTTTGTCTCTTTCTTTTCCTTATCTCATTCACTTAAAAGAAATATGTTTAATAAAATAGTACATAGTGTCTTAAGATTCAGAGGTTATAGGGAAGAAAAAAGAGAGCATAATGTGACTCTTAGCAATGGCTTTGTTGCCTTTACCATAAGAAGGAATCCAGTATTAAGGTGTCCTAGCTATTCTGTGGAATGAAAGGAGTTAGGTTATGGAAATTGTGTTGTGCATGATTGTGACATTACTGAAATCGAAGGGATCTTTAGAATTTTGAATTATATGTGGGTTTCAGAAACCTTGGATTTCAAATTCCTGTTGAAGCCTAAGGACAGCAATGCACCTTGCTTTGTTGAGGAGGGTCCAAGCCACCTGCTTGTGGGGGGAGCATTGCAAGAGGATGCCAGGCTTGCACTGTTTAGGCTTGATAGCGGTGAGGTTCTTGAGTATCAAGTGTTTGTCAAAGCAGACAGGGTTTCTCCATTTGATCTTGCTGCTAGTTGGAGGGCTTATCAGGATAATTTCCGTCCTTCATCTGTGAGATGGATTCCTGATATCAGCATAAATTCAGCACCTCAAACAGGTGGTGAGGTAAGATGAAAAAAGAAAAATCCTTCTTGGCACCTTCATTTTACTTTGTAATCCACTGTTCCACATAATGTTAACCTTGTTCTGAGGTTTGAGATAGTACGCACATGTGGGATGTCTCGCACTTAAAACCTCACCTTTTTCTAAACAATGTTTTTCAAATAGTGCCAAAATATTGGTCAATTTTATATTCCAGTTCATTTTTCCTTTGTTTGTTCTATATGTGATGTAATGTAATAAGGAGATTTCTTTAATTGCAATTTTGTTTGTAGTATTTTTCAAGTCTGAAGGGGATTCTACGTGCAATGTTTATTGTCAAGCTTCAAGTGAATTAGGCTTACTTTATTTTCTTTGTCCAGAATGGTTCTTCTGTGGGTTTGGAACTTGATCTTGAGCATTATGTTGTCCCAACTCCAGCAACTTCTGCAGATACAGCCCATGTATATGCAGCTAACTTGACAGAGAATCCAAGGTCACTGGTTAGTGGGTCTGGCAGCAATTCATATCCCATCAAGGTTTTTCTTTCAAAACTGCATTCTTTTTGGTTATGTTATACTTTCTAAATGGACTTCTAGTTTTTACAGCTTACTCTTTTGAGGATAATCGACAAATAAAAAACTTTAATCAGTCCATTCATTGTTATCCCTTTAACAAGTTTTAAGTGCTTATTTTCAACCTCTTCATTTTTTTGACCATGAATCTTCACTCTTTTTTTGTAATGCAATGCAATTGGATGTACACAAGAATTTAATTGGTTCAAGATTGAACATACGTTCTGTGCTCCTTAAATTTGATTATCAGATAGATGCTTGACATTATAATAATTTGCAAATTTGGTTCTTTCTCATGAACCTTTGTTCTGTATTTGTAGTGAATATGTAACTGTATTTCTGTAAGACTAATTCTTTTAAGTTTGAAAATGAAATCTCTTCTGTTTGTCGACATCTATGGCTAGCAGGCAGATGATCAGCTCTATAGAGTGTTAATGACTCTCTCTCTCTCTCCATATATATATATATATATATATATATATGTACACACACATACCTTTTTATCCTTATAAGTAAGAAATAACTTCAAATCTTAGAGGAAATACACAATGAAGTAAGCTACTGGTTACTGTTAAACTCTAGGGAAGAGAGAAACATTTAAGTTGAAAGAGTGTGTTTATGAGATAACATGGGTTCTTTATTTATGTTACACATAAAAGGAATTAATACAATATATAGAGGTGATTTGATATCCTCAAATAATAAAGATATAAAATGGAAATAAATAAAAATGTTCCTAATAATATATATATATATATATATATATATGTATATAGATAATACACATATATATAGTTTAGATATTCCTAATTATATAGAAGAATCATCTTCTTGTTTACGTAATTATGACATTTACGTTGACTCTTGCTCCTGCCAACACGTAATTCATTACATCTAATAGGTTATGCTGATGTTCCAATCAGGAGATGGAGGTTATCGTTCCTGATTCATCTAAGACGTTTCAAAGTTCTGGAATGGTTGAATCCAAGTCAGTTGGAACAGTTTCGCCTCTGCAAAAGCAAGAGAGTCAAAGAGGACTTTTTGTTGATAGAGGTGTTGGATCTCCTAGACTTGTAAAATCTTCTAGTTCAAATATTTTCTCTGCTGATACTAAGGTTTGTATAAATGATTTCCATTTCTTGTTTATTGTTCAAATTTATTGCATGTCAAGTAACTTATCATGTTGTGAGGTTGTTCACAAATAATCGTTTCGGCTCCTTTGCCTTTTTATTGATAGAATTCAATGCCAGCCGCTGCTGGAGCTGTTGCTGCTGCAGCTGTTGCTGATCAGATGATGGGTCCCAAGGAAGATAGACATTTGGCAATTATCCTGGTATTATTCTGGCATGATGAGTATTTAGTTACATATTCAACTCTTGGTAATTAGTTTCTCTTTTTTCATGGGACGATTTGTTTCCTGGTTTCTATTTATGTTACGAGATAGTTAGTTTCCTATGATTATTTCTATCTTGTATAGTTCCTTATAGTAGTTTCTATCTTGTTTACCTTCCCTTTATAATTTATTTTCCCCATTATCCTTTTCATTATGCATTCTATTTAAGCATTTGACTTGTAAATGTTTAGGAGCAATCTGAATAATATTTCTTTGTTTTATATCAAAGTTTTTCTTGAATTCTTCATTACTCTGCTGCACTAATTTCTCATGAATATCCATAGTTTTAGTAATTCTAGGTCACTGTTTTTTATTGTGCAATGTGGAGTTCTAGTTGTATGTTACTTTAGAACATATGCCAAAAGCTTGAATTTAGAAATTACTTTTATGTAGGTGGGTCTGCCCGCCCGAGGTAAAACTTTCACAGCAGCTAAACTTACAAGATATCTTCGTTGGTTAGGTCATAATACAAAACACTTCAATGTTGGGAAGGTTGTTTACATTCTTAACACCATTCATTTATTTGATCAATATACTTTGACCTAGTAATAAACTGGAAATACATTAGTTGTCATGTATGAACTTTAGAGATTAACACTTGTTTTTTGATGTCACAGTATCGTCGCCTTAAGCATGGAGTTAATCAGGTAATGTTTATCTGTGAAATAATTTTTTCCTTCTCATTTAATGATTATCTGCATAGCTACATATATTGAATAGCACAAAAGTTATCATGATTGCAGGAAAATGTTGTCTCACTTATATAGTTGTTGCTGTATTTTTCGCTTTTATTTGTATCCCTCATTGCATGTAGTACTATATACTGATGCGTGATACTGATCGTCATATGAATATCTGGTTCATGGTAATGCAGAAAGTATACGGTGAAGAAAGTGTGGTAGAAAGTTCTTATACCATTTCATAAGAACCTTAGTAGAATTGCACCATATAAGCTAGTCATTGTAGTTGGAGAGCTCAAGGCACTATAAACCTCATACAAGAATCTCTTGTGGGACTCAAGTCACTTGACCTAAAAGCTTACCTATTAAGCTGTGGGAGACAAAAAAAAAAGGTTTTTATAACACACCCTTTCAAATGAAATCCCTCTGGGATTGAAATGTGGACCTAGTATATTGTTACAGTTTCCTTGTGCTGAACTTGACTTTTTGTATAATGAAATTCGTACAGAAGATGGAAGGTTGAAAATAAAATATTCTAAACAGTTAAAGAATTTGTTATAGTGAGTTAACACTCCAAGAATGAATTTTATAATCCTATCATCATCGATGGTTCAAATATAATGTGTTGTAGTTGAAAAGTTTCCACATAATGAGGCAATAGAATAAGATACTATTCTATTGATTATAGCTCATCCTAATCAATGTGGGTCTCCTAACGTGATTCCCTTTCTAAATGATATGTTCTGGAAATTAAAATGTTGCACCACTGGCCTCAGATATCCTTGGACTATCTTAATCATGTCATTCTTCTATGCAGTCTGCTGATTTCTTTCGAGCTGATAATCCTGAAGGCATGGAGGCACGCAATGAGGTAGTTTTTATCTATTTGTTATAAAATATTAGTAGATTAGCTGCAGGTCTATGATAACTGGCCTAATAAAACCTATAGTTTGCATGCTAGGCCAGAATTGTTTATTATTACTAATTATTTAGTATTCTATGATGAATTTGCTGCTATATTTTGTTGAACCTTTCCATGGGACTATATTATTTCTTGAATCTTGTTCATTTGACTAACTTTTGTTATTGGGTCTTCCTCGGAAACCAAATTGACTGTCTTTGTTTCCTGAATCATCCATGACACTGTTTCTTGAATAAAAGTAATATATATCTTGTTCGAATACACTACATGATTACTAAGTACAGCATTGTACAATGCCTCAAAAAGGACGGGAAACTTCGTATTTTGTTTGTGTTCCCTTGTTAAAACAGTGTTACTCTGCAAAAAATGCTAATGCTGTTGTCTGATTTATTTTACCGAGTCTGTAAATATAAAGTAATCTAGAATAAATTAAACAAAAGAAAAATTCATACTATCAGGCAACAACATTTTAGACCGTGTTAACTTTCAATATAGTGTTACTTCAAATATTTGATTTATAATGTTTCTCATAAAGTTGACACCACGTTGACCCTTTCTCTGTGTACATAGTTTTAATATATCACGTGCCATTAGGTAGCAGCACTGGCATTTGAAGATATGTTCTCTTGGATGCAAGAAGGCGGCCAGGTAAGTTCATTTTTGTTATTTTAATGAGTTATTATTATTATTCTTTTTTAAGTTTTAATCTTGATTTAGGTTGGGATATTTGATGCTACAAACAGTAGCAAGGAACGAAGAGATATGCTGATGAAATTGGCTAAAGGAAGATGCAAGGTAGTCAAAGATGGAACTGAAATAAGCATACGATATGAATAATATATTTAATTTTGAACTGTTCTGATCATAGCTGTGTTTTCATTGTAGATAATCTTCCTTGAAACAATATGCAATGATGTAAATATAATTGAAAGGAATATCCGTCTGAAAATTCAGCAAAGTCCTGATTATGCAGAAGAGTAATAATGTTCATTTAAAACCAGTGATATTTTGATGGCTATATGGATACATATGCAATTAACTTTCTTATGCAGGCCAGACTTTCAGGCTGGATTGCAAGACTTTAAAAATCGTCTTGCCAATTATGAAAAGGTATGTGTATATCATACCATGTTCTTTTAATGACTGTTCAAGCTAAAGCTTTTTCCTTAAATAATGTTGATTCCATGCACCAGGCATATGAACCTGTAAATGAAGGATCTTACATAAAAATGATTGATATGGTCAGTGGACATGGTGGACAAATACAAGTAAGCTCAATGTTTATTCCATTGTTTCATTGAACATAATCCTCTTACGTAGTTGATTGTTAAGTTGGCTAGTCAGAGATTGTATTTAAAAGTTTATTGTCCGTATAGTAGCTGTTATTTGATAGTTGAAGGCGATAGAAGGAAGTAATATCATACAAGAAATCTGTGATGGGATTGGCATAAGTGTTGATAATAGTAGAAGATGCAAAAATGTTAAAAAATGTGTAGTTCAGCAGCATATTGAATGTGTTCTTTCCCTTTCCTTCATGGTGTTCCATCTACAATTGGACATAACTGGTTTGGAAACCGGCTCTCTTCAATTAGTGAATTAGGTCATGTTAGTAATTTTACCAGACTCTAATAGAAACTAGGTGTAAATTGTAGTTGCAGTGACATCTTAATTACAGTATCTTGGAAATTGAAATGGCTTAGTTTCACACATAACTTTAAATCATTATAGCATTTTTTATTTCTCTTTGTCTTCTTTGTTTATTCCATGGTAGACTGAAAGCACAAATTTCAAGATGTGTCTGTGCTGTGAAGAATTAGTATTTGAAAGGAGTATTGCTATCGTATGAAAGTGTTATGGTGTACAACCTGTGTGCATGTCCTTGAGTTTTGCTCTACCAATTTAGTAGTTTCAAGTGTGGTTTTAATTTGTTAATTGTTAATAACTTCTGTCTTTTGGTCTAGGTGAACAATATCAGTGGTTACCTTCCTGGACGAATTGTCTTTTTCTTGGTAAGCTTTGTTAAATGTAGTTAAATACCAAAATTACTGTCAAATATTTGCATACATGCACAAACAAAATAAACAATTAAGTTGATTAATATACTTACCTTGCCCAATATTGGCTGAATGAATTTGATCCTTTGAAGGTACAAAGTTTCTTAAAATTAACCCACATTATGTGATTTAAAGAATTTGGTTGACTCATGTGATTAAATGCATAATTGAGCTTTCACAATTGCTCTTGTGAAAAGTCAGTGTTCTTGTAGGGTACAATGCTTTTTTTTAGTGGCCAGGGTTGTACTTTATTTATAGGTCATATGCAAGAACAAAATCTTCTAAAAATCAAGAGAACATTTTTATGATACTTTCATTAAAAGTCCTCAAATGCAAAGTTTTTTTAGCTGAATTCAAATCCTGAGGAATCTTCTACTCTATCTGAAAGACCATAGTGTCTTGTAGACTGTGGACAATAATTATGGGTAAAATATTATCGAGTTGAACCATTCTATTGTATGCTTACACAAGAGAGGTTTACAATAATTAATAGGTAGCTAATATAATGTCAAAGTTGACTCATGTTAACTTTATGGAACATGAAATACGCAAGGAACTGAGCTATTTATATTCAATCATAAATACATGTCATTATCCGTGGCAAATGTTACTGAGGATATTGCACTGCTCAGTCAAAATTTGACTTAAAAGGACATGCTTGTCTTGGTGTCATAGTTATGAAATGAAAATGGTTTGTATAGAAGATTAATGATAGTTGGAAAAGTTATATATTTTATAAAACTAGTATCTACAAAATAATGCATAGACTCTGTATCAATGGTAATTTCTTATGAATAACCAGAACTTTTCTTCTATTTAATTTTCATACATTTTTATGAACCTCAATTTATGTGAGGCAGGTAAATACGCATCTTACTCCTCGCCCAATATTACTTACTCGACATGGGGAAAGTCAGGATAATGTGAGAGGCAGAATTGGAGGAGATACTGCAATAAGGTATTTTCTTAGTTTTGGTCTTTAAGTTGCTATTCAATGTAAATTTAAAATTGAGGGTGATATTAGATGTAGAAAAGGAAGAGAGATGAATATAAATCAGTACAAGAACAACCTGACCACTGTTTTGATTAACAAATACATTTAAGATTTCCCTGTTTTCTTTTTCTTCAATCTCCCCCTCACCCCTTTCAATTGTAGAAATAAGGCTTGTTGACTTCTAGTATAATGTCACATTGGTTTCTGAGGGAAGCAAAGGGTTGTTAGATAATAAATTCAAGGACTTCCATACAAGTTTGAAATGGTAAAATATTTCTCATGTTTGAATGTTGGCTCAGTGCTCTCTTTTTTATGTGATATCTGGCATTTCTTAGAATCATTTTTAATATTTGGCTGAATTCCTAGAGCTCTGCAATTTGTTGTTACAGTGAGGCTGGGGAACTTTATTCAAAGAAACTTGCCAAGTTTGTTGGAAAGCGTCTCAAATCAGAACGGGCTGCTTCTGTAAGCTTTATCTACTGTATAGATTCAATCTTAAATTTTCCTTGAAATTCAAGCTTATATGGCTAAGTCCTTGTCTGCTAAATCTGCATATAGCATTTTTGTTGAACTGTGTTCAAGGATTATACATCATCTATGCGAATCTGCTAAACAGCATCTATAAATATAAGCGAGTGTTAAAGTGATGGATGGTTTATGATTTTTGTAACTGGTTGTCTAGATATGGACTAGTACACTACAACGAACAATTCTAACAGCAAGTCCAATTGTTGGGTTTCCCAAGGTAAAGTGTCAATCTCAAGCTTATTGTTGTGTACTGCAATGTTTTTTATATTTCACAAGAAATAAGTTCACAAATTTACACAGTATGACCTACTATCTATATGTTAGATACAATGGCGTGCACTTGATGAGATAAATGCAGGGGTGTGTGATGGTATGACATACGCTGAAATCAAGAAAAACATGCCAGAGGAATATGAGTACGTTGCAAACTTGGACTTTCTTTCTTCTTTGCAAGTGAATGCAGCTAAATATATCAGATATCAAATAAGCACTATGAGAAACTTCTTTTTGGTTTTGGGGTTAGAAGATAATCAAGTCACGGTTATATCCCACCCCTCTTCTTTTTCATATTTCAGGTCTCGCAAGATGGACAAGCTTAGGTATCGTTATCCTCGTGGCGAGTCTTACTTGGATGTTATTCAAAGGTTCATTTTATGTTATGAACATTATTTAGCTCCTTGCTTAAACTTTCTTGATACAAATTACTCCAGTTTTACTAATAATACAGGTTAGAACCTGTAATTATAGAGCTTGAGCGACAACGAGCACCAGTTGTTGTGGTATCTCACCAGGTTGGTTGTACGTAAGACATTAAGCTTAGGATTGTCTTATTCTATGGTTGTCTTGTTCTAATCAGTGAGGTTTTCCCATACTCTTTTCATTGCAGGCAGTTTTGAGGGCACTATATGCATATTTTGCTGACAGGCCTTTGAATGAAATTCCGCATATTGAGGTTAGCTGAACTTCTGTCATATATGTTTTACCAGATTCTTGCATATGAAACATGGAGTCCAATGATGCTTTGGTCTAATTGTCTTGGATGCAAATATTTAAAGAACAACGAATAAGGCCTCACAATTCTTGATAAGAAAATGAGAAAACCTGAACACAGTATCATCAGTCTTGATGTTATTACTGTTCTCCAATCAGATTTGGAGTTTAATCTTGGTAATACTTGAAATATTTAATGAAATTATCTATCATGTGTGTATTGTGGAAGTGAAACTTCAAATTTGATTGGAGAACAATGGCATATATTGCATCTAAGTTTTCTTTATACAAAATGTCCGGAGGAGAGTCGATCATTTCGGTTGGAAGTCTTATAAATAATGTCAATTTAAATAAGTAGGTGCAAATGTCATTTTACAAGTCGATTTTGTAAGATTGAGTTAGACTTAAAGTTCACTTTTTAACATGATAAGACTTAAAGTCTACTTACAATCTCAAGTATTAAACCGAAGAAGAATTTAGAAAGCATAAACTACAGATTCTGGTTAATTAATGGAATGAATACTGGCTTACTTTCTTACACTTGTATTTACTTTTTGTTTACAAATTTTGGTGGTGTTCATCATGTCAGTTGGTGAGTGATGATGAAAATGGAGAAGATATCTAACGTGAGATTTGTGATTTCCAGGTTCCTCTTCATACCATAATTGAGATACAAATGGGAGTGACGGGTGTCCAAGAAAAAAGATACAAACTAATGGACTGAAATGAATTGAAGAAGAGTTTCTTTCTTTTACTATACTTTAACTATGTCCTTAGAACCAATTATCCATTCTTCTCATTTCAATTTATTGGCAAAATGTAATATTGCCCCGAATGGACTACATTGTTCAAAATTACCATATTGAAGGCAAGTTATGCTCTTCAACTTCAATATTGTTTCACTATACAACTGTAAATGACATATCTTTATATTCAGTTAATACACACGCCATACCATTGTAAGTGTTGTGTGATAATTCTTTTATTTTTTGTAAATACCAAAAATGAAATGAATTTTGGTAAGTTTTACAACAAGATAACTGGTTATCTCTTTACTCATCAAATGAATACATATTACAGGATTCTGTTATTCAAAATCAGGTAAAATTACAGTCACTAAAAGTACTCATCAAATAATATTTATGAATATAACCATAATTATATCAATAAATAAGTTAAGAATATATCTATAAATCAATAATAAAATAAAATAAGATGATAATATCTTAATAAATTTCTTTACAAGTTAAAAATAATGTATATATAAATTAAGAATAATAATTAAAAAATATTATGTAAAATTAGTTTATAAGTGTAGAAGTTTATTTCATTTTTCTTAATTTCTTATTCTAAAAGTGCTCTCGTTTCGAACTTCTCCATCTTAACCTTTGGTCCTTTTAATACAGTATCGTTCCCAGTTTTGCATATCATTCACTATTCTTTTAATATGAATTTGTCTCCTGTAAACTATGTAAATGAAGTAAATGTAAAGTGAACAACATGATTTTGTTGTTAATTTTAATTAAAGTACTTTGCAATTTTTAAATGGTTTTAAATCAGTGGTTGATTAGACTTTATTTTTATATATTTAGTCGCTTATCATGGATTAAATATAGTAGAAATATGGATTACGTTATTTTATCATAAGTTTGTTTCAGCATATAGATTTGTGCATATATACTCTTTCAAGATAAAGTTATCATAAGAAGACAAAAATTTTGCAAAAATTGATTTTTTTTTTAACTTTCTTTATTTGCAAAGTGGATAAATTTAATTTTTAAATAAATTTAATTTTTAATAATAATAATAATAATAATATAATAATAATAATAATGAAGATTATAATTTTTCATTTTTTTAATTAAAATATTTTTAATCTATCACATCCTTTCTTTTTTACTATATTTTCTTTAATTCAAACAATTTCACGTTTCCTTCTTCTTCTTTTTTTTTTCTTTAAATTTATTTAAATTTAATCTCTCAAATTCATCTTGACGTATAAAGACAGCCTAAATAATACTTTTAGGATATTTTTGAGGTTAACATATGTTGTATTTTGTTAATGTAGATGTTTTTATGGACCTATTTATCTTTTTGTTATTTATAGCATTGTCATCAATTGCTACTTTTAAGTCTT
>Ga0214545_1008597_pt1 | contig 16150 bp, 6 predicted proteins | sample CNSS4metaG_FD_160064 | JGI IMG/M metagenome (GOLD analysis project Ga0214545, IMG submission 160064) | Root nodule microbial communities from cowpea collected in UCLA plant growth center, Los Angeles, California, USA - CNSS4 | ecosystem: Host-associated > Plants > Roots > Nodule | place: USA... | reverse complement strand
GAATTGCTTCCTATTGTTTTATTTCACACACTCATAATAGAGATTAGAAGTAAAAAAAACATAAAACAACTAAAATACGAAACAATGTAAAAACAACATAAACTAGAGGATTAAACAAGATAAAAGTTATGTAGGAGTTGATTTTATTCACAAAACTTAACATCAATAAGAGGTAGAAAACAACGTTATCAGTCAGTCTGCTCTAAGTGAGACTAACAGACTCCTTAGAGCGTCAGGATGTAACCTTACCTTGAATCCTTACCAAATTATATAGATGGGGCACCACCATGAATTTCCACTAACAGGGGTCATGGAATTACGTCCCGACCACTTAAGCACGACCCTGAAATCTTACCTAGAGATTTCAAGGAATTATGCACTGACCACGGACCAATCATGCTCAATCAATCAAGTAATATTTATCATGCACATAATCTCATGCCAACCTTTACAACCCATCCTCATTCATATCCAAATGTTGAATCCATACCAACTCATCCTTCCCAAACCATGAATATAGATTTATATTTCATATCAATACCATGTCTCTTTGATACCAATCATCTCATTTAAATCACATGCCAAGTTCATACCAAACCCATCATTCACAATCCATGAATCACATTACTCATGCATAATCATTTATCTCATGCTTTTAACATAAGAATTAAATTCAAGCAAGTATTAACCATTCCAGATCAAAGAAACAACCAAACATCACACTACCCTCACCCAACTCCTCGCTCAGGTTGAAGGGTCTCGCTCAGACGAGCCCCTCTTCGCCTAGACGAGGGCTTGAAAAGGGGAACAGTGGCTTCATGCGCCCTCTCGCTTAGGCGAGCCCTCCTCGCCTGAGCGAGATTGTGGCTCGCTCAAAACGGAGACGCTTCGCTCAGGCGATAGCTCGCTCAGAAAAACCAGAGCGAGCTCCCGCTAGCCTCGCCTAGGCGAGACATGCTCGCTTGGGCGAGAAAACCAGTGCTCACCATTGTTCTCTCGTGCACAGCCCCACAACAAGATCCAAACAACCCAAAAATTCATTTCACAGATTCACAGCAACATGCAAGGCATTCCATGGTGAAGTAATAACAACTCAAGCAGAAAAAACGTAATAACAGAGTGAACCCTAGCTTCCCTTACCTGGAAAGAGCTAGTCTAAATGACTCGTATACCCAACAATGAGCACCACAGCTCCGGGGACAACTTAGTGAGCTGGAAAAAAACAGCGAAACGGAACATAACAAGGTTACTAAGGTGAGTCCCCAAGAAAATACGAAAATAAAGCTAGAAGGGAACTACTACGAGCCTAGAAGCAACTTACATGGAGTGGAAGAGCTTGAGCTTGCTTGGAGAGGATGGAGAACCAAACCCTAACAGAGCTTTATGTTGGGAAGCAAGGAGAATATGAGAACGAATGTTTTCTGAAAGTGAGTGAAACTATAGTGTTAGGGCAAATTAGGGTCTTTGACTCCTTATGGGCTAGCCCTAAACCCAACTGATTTGGGACAACCTTTTTTAAATTAGGGTAGAAATAAAAAGAGAGTTTTACATGACTAACTATTTTTTTTTTTAAAATTGGTTATTAGATGATGAGTGAAATCTTTAGTTTATAATATATGTAAGTGAGAACAAATCTTATTTTATTGAACCATTCATTTTAGTAAGGTTAAGTTATACTTAAGAATAATACTTCATTACTGAACTTATATTGTCTCATGTTTCTCTCATTACTAGGTCATCTAAACAACAACAAATTAGAGATGTAATTAACTACTAAATAGAAATAAATTTCTTTGAAGATATTGAATCACTTATTCGGATGAATAATGTTGTTAGTTTAATTTACTCTTTATCTTGTTACCTTATACGACAAATAGGGGTATTATTGTAAAGATAATTTGAATATAAAAGAGACTTAAAATGATAAACTTCTACATTTTTATTTATTTATATTATTTTTTATCTTTTACCCATTTAAAATTCTCCTCAGTAAGTTTTACTCTAAGAAAAAGTTCCCTTCCATCTAGGGTTGTTTAGAAAACGCATATAATGAAGAAAACAAGAAAAATGAAATGATGAATAATCTTTGTTTAACGAAAAGACATTTGTTGGTGTGCAAAGAGATTGATATAAAAGGAGATTGTGAATTAGTGGAAGAACTGTTGAAATTCACGATTCACATGTTGTTAATCTTTGATTAACTATCTAAATTCTTTACTATAAAGTTGATTATGTTCATGGCATTGACAAGATTAGTGATTAGATAAAAGAGACGAGAGAAAAATATTGTAATCTTTAATAATTTAAAAAAAATTAAATTAGTTTGATGAATTTAAAAAAAATAAAAATGAAAGAGATCCAGGATTTAACTTTTTTTTTATTAATAAAAATTAACAAAATTTATCGATAATATATATATATATATATATATATATATATATATATATATATATATATATAGTTTAACATTCATTTACAATATGTCTGAGGTTTATATTTGTTTATAATTTAGTTTACTATATTCACAAATGTTATTACGTGATATTTAATTGTAAAATAATTTATAATTGTTTAGAAAAGGAACGATAATAGAATGTTTTAGATATAATTATCTATTATTTATAGATTTTAATACAGTATTGATAAATAATAAAAAGATATTGAAGATTTTATCCAAAAAATAAAAATATAACTATTTTTTATATTACAATTTATTAAGGAGAAACAACATATTTATCTAAATATAAAAAGTTCTACTCTCCATACACTAAAAAACACGAGAAGAAAAAAATTATAAAAAAGAATTAACAAACAAATATCAAATATAAAAAGCTTGATGGTGCCAAGCAGTTCCGTCTATGAGCCGGGCCAGCCCATTTAAAAAGATTAAATAATAAAATTTGTATTAAAATCTAAAATTTCTAACAAGCTATGTTTTCAATAAAAGTATATTTATTATTATTACTAATGTAAACGATAGCGCCTATGTGTTTAGCGCCTATGTGTCTGTATATTTTTTAATAAGTTAATAAATAAAATAAAAATATATTTATAGAAAATAAAGTAAAATGTATGAAGAAATTATAAGAAAAATAACTGTAAAAAAAAAAGAAAAAGGAAATAAGTAAATAGTTTTATAAAAATTTGTAAAAATAATCGTTAATTTTTTAAAAATTTAATAAATAATTAAATTGTAAAGGGTAAAGTTGGAATTATGAGATGTGAACACAAAAGATGGAATCCCCTTTAAATATAATTATAGATTTAGTTTATTTATAAATTATTTTACATAATAAAAATATTAATATTAAAATAAAATTTAGACCATTTAACATAGTCAAACTTTTTAGAAAATCAAATTAAAATCAAACTGTTTAGCTCAATTAATTATAATTATCAACTTGCATAGGATTGGATACTTCTTTGGTTTGTAACTTCTACACGTTTCATATCAATATATTTATTAATAATTCTTTTCTCTTAAATGGAAATGAGAAAAGGAAAGGGAAAGGTTTTACTTAGTTTGTGTTCTGACAAATGTTAAAAAAATATACATATTTCAAATAAAATGATTTCCAACCAAACAAAAAACGTATCTCTTACTCCGTTTTTTCCATTTATTTTTCTTATAAATTATAGTTAAATTGCATTCCTCAAATCCTTATAGTAAAATATAAAATTAAATTTTTTCTTTTACTTATTACCAATATAAAAAATTATTTTAGAGTGCAGGTCTTACATTAACATTAAGCATTTCCTAAGAAAAATGCTAGCAACAAGCATTTTGAGTCTACATATTCTTTAGTTATTGTGAAAATATCAGGTTGTATCAAATATTATTTATAAAATCAAACAAACTTTCAATTAGTAAAAAGAAGATTTAGAAAAAAGTTATTCGAAAAGCATCAAAATTTAATGATAAAATAATTGTGTGAAAATAATAATAATAATAATAATAATATAATACTAATAATAATAATAATTACATTTTAACACATTTATATTTCTTTTTTATATTTAATAGTTTTATATGAGATTTATAATAATTTAAACATATTTTTCGTTTTAGACTTATGCTTATGAAGTTCTTTTTAAAGATAAAATAATAATAAAATTTCAGACTCCAACATGAATAATACTTCAAATACAATGATGAACTTAGATTTTACTGATATTATTTCAACTTGAATTGTTAAAATGAGTTATAATCCACGAGTCAACTTAGTCTACTACGGATTCGACTCGGATTAGATTAAAAAAATTATAAATTTCGGTACGGGTTAAAAAAGAACATGATTCACTAAGAATTCAATTTACCCATATTGAATGACTCACCAATCTATCCATAAAATTGAAATATTAAATTATATTAAAAAAATGAAACCTTAAATGAAATTTTCCATGTTTTGCGTAAAATGAATGATACTTTGTATAAATATTTATAACAAATACAATTGTGTAAAAGTATATGAAATAAAAATTTAAAAAGTAAATAATACACTAAAATTACAATTATTAATTAATGTCACTTATTTTTTACTTTTAGCAGTAAATATATTAATTTATAATATGTCTTAACTTTATTTAAATTTTAATAAAAAATATAGTTTATCTTTTAAAATTAAAAAAATTATAATTTTTTAATTAAATAAACTCACAAATTAAATGATTAGATTCAAATATTTTAGTTCGTTAATAAATAAATAAGCCAAATTAAATTGTTTCGCTAAATATCCGATCTATGATAAATCAGATGAGATCGATCCGATGACAGTTTTGATAACTAAAATTATAAGAGAGTTTACACTTTTAAATAGATGATAATTTAAATGTAATAATCAACTCTAACATTATTTCAATAGTGAAAAAGACTAAATTAACATTATAAATTTAAAAATGATAATAAAAAAAGAAAAGGAAGAGTTAGTCTAGAAGGTTTTTTTGGGATAACATGTGAGGTTCCATAGCCATGATGTGGTCCAAGTTTGAAAGGCACTCTGCACCATGCAAAGCAAAATTGTTTTACACCAAACAAGATGACAACAGCTTTCAATATTTAGGCTCTGAGCATTGTAAGCTTTTGGTGTCAGAGATATGAACACAGCCTCTTAATTTCAGTATTTTATACGGAATTTTATTTATTATTCACAAAATTATATTTTCATTTGCATTATTGCACACATCTTTATCACTGGTTTTTGTCATGCTTTGAAATATGAATAATAATAATAATAATAATAATAATAATAATAATAATAATAATAATAATTGTGGTTAATTAAGATGGTTAAGATGCTTTATTTGCTTAGGACCCCAAAATCACAATGATTAGTCCTTTAAGAGTGGATGGGTTGGGTAGTTGAGAAGCAAATAACTTCATCTTTCTCTATCTTTCCATAACACCATCATATGATTAAGTCACTATCATAAACTCTTTAATTACATCTTAATCATCTTTCTCTCTTTAATTTCCTCCAACCACTTTTTTTCATTCTTCTTCTTCTCTCTCATTGCAATAATAATAATAATAATAATAAAAGACTTTCTTCTTTGTGACAACTTGTTTTGCAATTTGCTTTCAATCATTACAGTATCATATATTATTTTTTATAAAAAATAAGTGATATTTACTAACATTATCACTTGTTTCTTATAAAAAAGTTTACCAGAGAGATTATTTCATAAATAAATGTGCGACATAAGATATGATTTCTGTATTCACGTGTGATGAACTTTATATTCATGAATTTTTATATTCACGTGTTATGTACTTTATATTCATGAAATTGGAACGTATATATACTCAGACCTACAATTTTGGAAGTTATATATTATAGATTGCACACAATAGGAAATGTTAAATGCACCTTTTTTTTCTACCCACACCTTCACTCAAAGGAATTTTGCGCAATATAGTAACATTATACTTCCATCGTCAAATTAAAGTTCAGCTTTATTTGACAGATATCTAAATTAAATTCCTACAGTGAGTGCAAAAAAAATAATAATTATTACTTCATATTTAGAAATAGTCCTTTATGTGATTTAAAATATAAACAACAAAATTAATTAAACATGTTTCGTTGGTTTCTTGATTTCGAAACTTTTTACGTATGTTATTTGAGGTTTAGGATTTTTACATTTGTAGTAGATCGGACATAATATCCAGAGACGTAAATTTACGTCTATTTCATTTAGAACAAACATAAATTTACGTCTCTTACAAGAGTAACAAACATTTTTTTTCAGATCTACACCAAATCTCTTCATCTTCTCCTTCGTATTTGTGTTTTCCCCTCCTCCATGTTCTCCTTTTTCTTTTCTTCTTTTTCTTCTTCTTTCTCTCCTTCTTCTTCTTCACGTTCTTCTTCTTCTTCACATGTTGCACACCACACTGCAGATGATGGTTGAAACAGACGCTGCTCTTGCAAGAAGTCTCGCTGTCGTGTGGCAACTGCACTAGAAGCAAACACCCTCTGTGACGTCGCAAACCACCGTACTCCGTCGCTGCACTTCGACCAAACCGCAACCACTACATTTGCGACAAATTGCGAAAAATAGGGGGTTTCAATGTAAATGGAGATGCACCAAAACAGAATTAAAGGAGAAACAAACCTCTCAACAATCAATCAAACCAGAAAATCAATTTCTCGCACAGTCGCGACACTGTGGAGAAGAAGGTTAGGGATGTAACGATTAACGTTTACGTTTGACACGCTATAGTCGACATAAATTTACTTCTGGCTGGGACAAATTAGAAGTAAATTTAGGTATGACTATAGGACGTCATATAGCGACGCGTTGAGACATAAAAAATGAGATTTAAGTCTGACCCTAGAGCGCCAGACATAAACAATTGATAACTTATTTACAAGTTTGTCACCGGTCATTTTTTATATCTGATTCTAATGGGTCAGACTAAAGTTGTAGACATAAAATGTCTATTTTGTGTTAGTGATTTTATCCACGAGTCATTTATTTATATATCACCTTGGATTCCTCAATTAAATATACTAAAAAGAATCATACATAAAATCTAAGAATTGCAGAAAACGTGGATTCTAAATCATGAGTTAACTCAAAGAGACTTAACATTATCTTTAACTTAAACTTAAAATTTTAACACAATAAATTTATACTTTTTTCTACTTATATATTACTCATTTCGCTAATATTCACTCAATATAAATGTTTATATCTAAAATGGAAACTTAATATCATGAGACATTTTGTTTTCCAATAATACCTTTTGTGTTAGATCAAAAAATTGAAACTTTTGTATTAATAATAATAATGTAATTAATAATAGATTCCTAACTATTTCACCATAATATATTTCTAAGTAAACATCATGTAATTCAAATTTTATAAATTTATATTTGTTAACTTCTAATGGTCTAAAATAATATTATTTTTCCGATTCACTAGGTCCAATTCAGAAAATTGGTAATGTTTAAAATAAACTTTTTTTTATTGTATTTATCTTTCAAGTGCATGAATCAAGTGATGTAGAATATATTGTAGTTTTTTTTTTTTTCTGCCACACAGTAATAAATTACCTTCATGACATTGTAACAGCGACGAATTTTTACACTATACCTAAATTAAATATGATTTTTTATTATGTGAATTGTTTCCGTAACATGTGAATAAAGAATACTTAAGTACCACGTAAATTCATTGAATTTATTGTTGTTAATTTAATTAGCAATCCTTGAGTTCGAAAAATGAATATATTATTGCATTAAATAATAAAGAGAGATTTGTGGCTATAATATTTTTATTCGAGTTGAAAATTGCTCTAAAAGGAAAAGTTGGAACAAGAATTTTAAAGTTCTTGCTGCTAAAATTGATTTCTTTCTGGTAAAGGTATTCCTTTTAAGCTTTTGACCTATACAAATTAGGTAATTTAACAAGTAGTTTCACATTCATTTTATCGTGGCAGATGAGTGAGAAGATTATTAATTATTTTTTTTTTTTTAACTTAGAATGATCTTATTTAAGCTTCGAATCAAATATATTTTCTATTGTTTTTAAGTGTTATACACGAAATACCATATGTCACTATTATATATGATCTTATTGATTAATATAAAAAAGAGAGTAAACGTTTATATTAAAGATATTAAAATACAAAAGAAACTGAAAATAGAAAACCATAATTAAAATATGTATTATGTATATTAAAAAAGTGTTGAAAATCTTCGGTGTAGTCTAAGTTTCACATTAATGATACACTTGAGTAACATATAAAATAGAATGTTCATTACCTTAAGGTTGAGTTAGAATTCTTCCCATTGTAGACCCATAAAAAAATATCTACAACCTATTTAAGTATATTATTATTATTATTATTATTATTATTATTATTATTATTATTAAGAGTGTCAAAATGAGTCAATCTAGCTTGTCACGAATTGAATTAAAAATAAATCAATTCATCTCTATTCAATTTTTAATAAGTTGAAAATTTTATAACTTAACTCGACCCACCACAAACCACAGATTGACAGGTTAGGTAGATTGATTCACTTGAGCATCTTTTATTCTTTCAACTTATTTATATATTATTATTATTATACAATCAAAGTGCATTGACACTATTAATCTATTTATAATCATTAAATCAAAGTGTTCATCTATTTTACTATGCATCGTTACAAAGATAGTAAGGAAAAATCAAAGTGTCATCCTATGTAATTGTAAAACAAAAACCATAAAAAAGATTCAAATATTCTTATCTTTTAAAACATCAAATTGTCAACCTATATGGTTAGAAATAGTAAACAACTACAATAAAAAAATGATAAAAGGTAGGTGATGGTAGATTTTAGGTCAACCCATGATAAAAGATTTCTTTAGACTTTTAACAATGACGGTTCAAAAGTCCTAGCAGAAAGACTTTTTTAACCGTCGTCAAAATTTTTTTCTACAGTAGTGTCACTTCTAATCTGCTCGTACTCATTGCAGATTAAGTGAGTCAGATTCAATTTGACTCACATTTGAAAAACAATTTGTCTTACGATCTAATTCGGTATGAACTTGTGATGAACCAACGAGTTTAAAAAGAGTATACTGCCTTCAATTATTATGGTTATAAGCTAAAAGAAAAGTTTAACGACCAAAATACCTTTTGCATGGTTGTGTGATGACGAAAAAGAGATGGAGTAATGGTGATGTCGGGAACTTTTGTTCTATTTAGGCATAAAAGAGCATCTACGAGGGAGTTGAAGAACAATGTTCTCACATGGTGACCAAAAATATATAAGGGGAAAAAGCATTTACTTTAGTCTTCCATCAATATCACATACCAGCATTACCTAACCCAAGATCACAGTCAGTTAAAACATTACGAATATTTTGTCTTACTATATATTACATCATCATCATCATCATTATTATTATTATTATTATTATTATTATTATTATTATTATTATTATTCTTTTTTTTCAACGAGCTAGTGTTAACTAAGAGAACGTAATAATTCTTTTTGTTGGTTGTGCTAAGAATGTGAAGTATATATACTATATAATCAAACACATGCACCCTTTGAATAATTTACACACAACCTAATTTTGTGCATTCGTGATCTTACAATATATTCATTCTTTCACTTAGTTTTCACATTGCACATTTTGGGTTTCATATACTAGTAAAGTAATGTAATTATTTTTGTCCTTTTCTTTTGATCACGATCCAAAATAAATTATATATATATATATATATATATATATATATATATATGTGTGTGTGTGTGTGTGTGTGTGTGTAAATTATTTTTTTTTAAATTCTTCAATTAATCAAATTCTTGTTTTAATGGAAAAGAAAATTTTCAAATGCAGTTAGTAGAAGTAAATGATATTACCAATTTTTTTAACTAATACAAAACTAATTATTTTGCTTTATTTTCAATTTGGAGGAAGTTCTCGTAACTTGTTTCAATCTTTATACTTATTAGTTTAATTCTTGTTAACTATATGCACGTAAATAGTTGAAATAAGATTTCAAAAATAATTTTTATACAAAGTTTAGACACTTTTTGAACGGTTAAGAAACTTTAAACTCTAAAATATCTTAGATATTATTATATTTCACTTACTGTTCATTAAACTAAAAAAAAATAATAACAACTCAATTAAAATAATTAGTGTACGAGACCATGTTCTTATAAAATCATTGAACCACTTTTATTTGATTTTGTATAAAAATAATGATATGTGTATACAGGTTGCATAAAGTGTCACAACAAATTACATTCATCAGTGTAATACTAGTGCCTTATACAAAAATACCGTAAGAAAAGTGTGGCAAAAATGTAAATTTATCTCAATATATATATATATATAGTTTAAACAAGGAGAATACTTGTAGAAAATTCTTGCAGGCACAAATCAATAAGAGAATAAAATATATGAATATATGAAGTATGTATGAGAAAAATTGAGTAAGTATTCCATATGAGAATATGTTATATTTATAATCAGAGGTGGATATAAAATATAAAAGTGAGAATTAATTGTCAAATAAAGTTAATTAACAAAATATCTTCCATTCATATGTGCGTCAATTATCGAATTTAATGAGACTCGTGACATATTATGTTCATAATAATATTTATTATGGTGTGATATTTATTACAATAATAAATTTATATATTGCAGGATATTATAGGAATATTTATATTTATTTAATATCATTCTTCAGTTCAAAATAAGGAGAAGTACATATCCCTCCAAGCTTAGAGCTCTACAAGGTGAATGAATGAACTTGCAAGTCTAGTTTCGATACAAACAAGTTGGAGTGTTTTTATACATTTTCGAATTATCCTTGGTCGTGGTGTTTAACTTTGCTGGTGTTTAACTTTGCTCATTTTAAACTGATGTGGTAGTTCGTATTTGAACATGCTTTTGACCATTCATTTGTGGTTTGTTTTTTTATCGGACAACCTCGATTGCATTCTCCAACCATGGTTGGTAGGGTGATGTACTCATGTTATTCTACTGTGTCTTTTTGAGGTCTAGTTATCCTCAACATTGTTTGGTTGTTTAAGCAAACTAAGATTAATTTTGCTACCTCGGTTGGTATTGCACAACTCCACCTTGGGTGGTATAGCTCATACTGATTCACCACCTTGGTTGATAGCATGTAACTCCACCTTAGTTAGTAGAGCTTGGACTGATGCACTATCTTGGTTGGTAGGTTTCGACAAGGCACTCTATCAAGCATCTTATCTGTTTAGGATTCATGTTAATGATCCTCGTTTTGACATTGATAAATATGTTTATGAGCGGACATTGATGTCAATTGATGACATTCCTAGGAACACTGAGGCAACTACTTATGTTGATAAACCTATAATGAATTAAATGTTCTTTCTTCTTGGTATATAATATGTTTTCGTACTTTTCTAATTCATTGTGCTCACATTGTCATGATATTCATTGGTATGCATGTTTATCTACTTTGGAAGGATCATCTCGTTAGATGAAACTTCCTTGGCCGAGAATGAGCTATGTAGGAATCATGAGGTAAAAGTCTTCCTTGACCAGTGATGACTATTTCTCAATAACCATTTTCCAACAAGTACACTGATGTGTAGTAATATCAACAAGTGTCGTATCCACGGGGATTTATGAAGTAAATTGATAGTTAGTTTTTGGATTTTTTGGATTTTGATAACGAATACATGTAAATATAGATAATAGTAATTATATAGATTGAGTGGAGTAGGGGTTATGATTAGATTTCATCTAATATTCTTCTATTGCGCTATTACAAACTTGTCTATTTAATACGCAAATCATTCAATGTCCTGAGAATACTCTTTCTATGTAGATCTAGGACCATTCTTGTAGCCTAGAACCTAACGACTTCAAACCCAATGTGATTCCTCCACTCCTGATTGAATTAATCCTTACTTTAATGTGCAAGACTCTTTCATCCAACACACCCTTTAGTATCCAATGAAGCATCTAGTACAAGTATGATGGTTTGATTGGACCTCAATGAGACCAGTCTTTTAACTCAATCCAAACCAGTAATATAAGATGAGTTGTCAATTCATCATTAAGCATAAATCAAACCACAAACTATTGAATGAAAGCATAGATAGATACCTAAGAAGTAGAAGTATATATAATCAAAATTGAATGCATCAAACCTGGACATGAGAGAGTTCAGCTACTCAAAGAGTATTGCAATACAATTCTAGCAGCATCTAGACATAGATTTTTACAATAACAACATCTCTTGTTCCTCACAGACCCTTTTCTACCCTACTACTACAATTTTAACTCTCCACTCAATTCCTAGAATGAAGACATGAGGTTTTTATTTATATGAACACAAGTGCTCAACCAAACTTTTGGTGCACAACCACAAGGGTTTATTCAAAAGTGGGTTTACTTCTCAGCTCATTCCCTTGTCATGATGCTTAGCACTTGACATTTCCTTCTTGGAAGGGGTTTCTTGGCTGCTTAGCCTCATGGATTGGTGCTTCACATTCCCTTGCAAAAAAAGTTTCCTCACGTGGCTCAGCTCTAGTTTGTTGTGCTCAGCCATAAAGTCAAAATATGTTTACGTGTCTTTTTTACTTCCATGGCTCAACACTAGTGATTGTGGCTCATATGCATACTTGTTATTTTTTTTCTTATATTCACTGCACAACAACAAAATATTATTACAATTCATAAAACTCTAATTCTCACTACACCGTTCTATATCTTAAGCTAACGAGGTTTGTTTTATACATAAATAGAACCATTTGATACATGATAAGTATCAATTTCTATTGAAAAATTTACTTATTCTTAACACTTATAAACCAAGTATACCTCCCCAGGACTTACCTCATTAAACTTCCTTTATTACCTTAAATTATAATAATAAACAATGATTGAAATAATATGATGCTATATTTGATTGATTCCTTGTTGAAAACTTCTCGATTAAAACCCTCCTTAAAAAAAATAATCGAGGTAGGAAAGAGTACATCATAATTTGATAAAGTTTTAACTATAATAAAAATTTAAATGTTTTGATGATTAACTTAAATACCACATCTAGGTTATTGTGTGGAGTTGGGTAATTACAAACTTTGGTTTTTTCTTTCCTTTTGTATGACTTCATATGAACAAACTACGTTTTTTAACTTGGCCTTAGAAGCCTTTGTATTGTTATGATCAAGATGATACTACATTGCTTTGGTTCTAAATGTTGTTTATAAAAGAGATGAGATAAAAATTTATAGAATGAAACTAAGACCAAATAGAGCAATATACATAATAGAATAAGAAAATTATATTAACATGTATGTTAAGTATATTCTTACTACAGACTAGATGTTGTAGAAAGTGTTATACTAGAGTATATAGTTAGTTGTTGGTCAATCAAACATACAATTTATAGTTTGAATATGTGATACAAACTTCTCTATTTGATAGAGCTTTACAAAGAAATTTTGGCAACTTCCCATAAGGTTTTTCTAGATCAATATCCATAATTATGACCAAAAAAAAATACAATATCTATGGGGCGGCCAATCAAAACATTTGATAAAATAAATGAAAATTAAGAAAACCTTGTAACTTTACTTGCACACAAATAGTAACGATTTTATTTTTCACAAGGTTTCACTAATTTCCAACAAAATGATTATCAAACTAAAATTTTTTAGTAAATAAGAAGGGTGAAAAATCTATTACCCATCAAATGATATCCGACAAAGGGTCAATACTAACCCTTTCTCACATATTTGATGCTTAATCTCGACATATGTACGAGGTGTTGTTCTAAACATGAGATTTATAAAAGGGAACCATTAAGAACAACATGAATGCAAGACTGACATATTATTGCTAACTTGTTACGTAGACTATGCATTAGTCATGTATGGTTTTTTTAACAAATAATATTCAATCAACCGTCAACAAATACCAAAAATCACGTATCTTTTTATCGGGTCATAATCACATATTGCTTCAAATGAGACATTACTATGACTCTCCTGTTATTTCATAAAATATTTTCATAGTTTCTAATAACAAGCATTTTCTTCCTAATTATAGTGAACTCTCAGTCCAAAAATCATGTTATATTCTAAGAAAATATTAACTAAAAAAATAATTTATATTTATGAAACTTAACTTGGTTTGTAAACCACTTATAACCATGTTACCTCCTCATAAATCTATTTAGTATCTTCTTAATTAAAATATTATTCATCAAATTTTATCCCTAAAAAAATATTAAAAATATTTAAATTACGTTATTATTGTATATTTACATCCTGAAGTAATATAATATAAAAAAGTTAATTTGTAAAATTTTTTATTTTAAATTTTAATTTAAAAAATGTGGGTGAGCAGGCCAATTTTAATTTGGTGGAAAATTCTAAAAACAAAAATAAATATTTTCCTTGAATGGAGATTATCATGTTAATTAAAAAAATTGTTGTATTTTATTTTGGAATACCTAAACATTTGTTGAATGGATATTGAATATAGTTATATGTTTTTGAGATTAATGGTTATTGAAGAATTTTCATATTTTAAAAACTCACCAGTGCAGTAAAGGCTTTTGGCCCCCGATTGTTTTTGCTATTCTGCCTCGATTTTAGAATTGAGGCATATGGGGACGAGGTAAAAAGGGGATATGATTGGTTTCAAGTGTGTTAACCGAAGTCATAAAGTGTTTTTCTACCTCGGGTCACGCTTGAACCGAAGCCATACAACTCACTGCAGAACACTGGTACTTGTTCGAACCAGCATCCACCATTGCAGAAACGTGAGCTCCATTCTCGCATCAAATCTCTTTCACCACACTTTGTCATCATCCATCCACAAACCAGAACTGAAACTGCACCTGCGACTTCTTCACCATCCACGCCCACGTTGCTAGAAGCACCACCATTCTCGAACCTATAGGGACTTTCAAATGCCATGGGAGTTCCACTTCCATCACGTTTCCACCATTGCAGCACGCACCATCGTGGATCTGAATCATCAGCGTTCAACCGTGAACCACCACGAATATGCCAAAAACGCGTCTGGGAGAGAACCATTGAGCAGCAGCTTGCGGACTGGCCACCACAAATTGGGCAGCGGAAGCGCGACTGCCGTTGGTCACAATGGTTCGAGCGCGACTCGCGGAGGCGACAAGCTCAGGTCCTGCGAAGAAAAGGTTGAGGGGACGGTGGAGGTGCATGGGGCAGGGAGAGAAAAGAGAGAAATGGAGTGGCAAAGAGAAATGGAGAGCACAGGGAAGAAGAAAAAGGAAAAAAGGGGTTCGCATTTTGAACCCTAAATAAGCTATATATCCTCGGTTCAATTAATAACCAAGGCATATGATTGGTTTTGGCACGGGTCGTCTGTCACCCGAGGCCAAATATGCAAGTTTTTTGCTTCAGGTCTTCGCAATGGAGGCATATGCTAGCTTTTGCACTAGTACATTTAAGAGTTTTTACCTCGCAGTATATGCCTCAGTTCCTGCGCACCCGCTGCATATAAACACGCGGTGGCATTTTTGTAATTAAAGTCACATTTTATGCCTCGATTCTTTTATAACCGAGGCAGTAGGGACTTTATGCTTCGGTCCTCCTGCCAACCGAGGCATATAAGAAGCAATATGCCTCGGTTTCAAATTAATTGAGGCAGTATCGCATTGTAGGGTTAACAAAAACCCCAAATCTTTTCACTGCAGCAGCAACACTCGCGATTTCCTTCTTCTCCGAGCAACCCGCACACAGCTTCCACTCTTCCACTGCACGCCAACCGTTCGTTTCGACTTCACCACCGTTGCAGCGCCGCTACACCGCCGCTGCACCACCGCCACGGGAGGTTGTTTCGGGGCCGCCGCTGCATCTTCTTCTTCTTCGAGCAACCATCACCACTCTTCAAGTGCGTCGTTCGTTCCGCCTGCACCGTCGCTGCACTGCCACTTCACCGTCGACGAGATTGTTCCGGCGCCGCTGCATCTTCGTCTTCTCCGAGCATGAAGTTCGTCGTCACCAGATCTGGTGTTTTATGGGCTGCTTTACAAGAATCAGCTACTGGTTGGGTCTTTTAATTGCTTTTATTTATTGATGGAAGTAAATGAAATTGCCATTGCTATGGTTTGTGATATTGATTGATGTTGATAATTTGAGGTCAG
>Ga0214545_1008594_pt1 | contig 16161 bp, 7 predicted proteins | sample CNSS4metaG_FD_160064 | JGI IMG/M metagenome (GOLD analysis project Ga0214545, IMG submission 160064) | Root nodule microbial communities from cowpea collected in UCLA plant growth center, Los Angeles, California, USA - CNSS4 | ecosystem: Host-associated > Plants > Roots > Nodule | place: USA... | reverse complement strand
TTTAAAAAAATTTCCCTCTTAATATCACAGTTCAATTAAAATATTTTCCTTCATTTTAATAATCACAATAAAGTAAATAGAGTAAAAGAAGAGACCTTACGTCCAGTTGTTAATCTCTAAAAAACAATTCAACTACAATCATAAATTGCGTTTAAAATGTCAAATAAACTTAACAAAATTTGGTAAGAATGACTAAATTCACGCATTTCTAAAGATGAATGATTAAATTGGTATAAAGTTTCGAAGATGGACTAATTCCAAAATTCATTGAAACTTAAGGGACCGAAAACATATTTAACCCTAATAAAAATTATGCTTTTAAAAAAATTTCCCTCTTAATATCACAGTTCAATTAAAATATTTTCCTTCATTTTAATAATCACAATAAAGTAAATAGAGTAAAAGAAGAGACCTTACGTCCAGTTGTTAATCTCTAAAAAACAAGATTAACTCGACCACTAAAATAAATCACAAATACAATCACATATAAGAAAGATTAGGGTTTAGAAAAAATCTTTCTTGAAGCCACAAGAGATGAACACATCCTTTGAGTCCCACAAAGGATGAAGACATCTCTCTTGAATCACACAAGAGATGAAGAAACACCTTCCTTGAACCACACAAGGAATGAACACCTCATTTGAATCACACAAAGGACGACTTCACCTAGCAACAACAACATCACTCGATCACTCAAGATCCTACTTGATGAAAGTTATTGCTCTACCCACACTAAGTTTCCAAAGCCTTCCACATAGAGTTCTCAAGTACTTAGACTTCTCTAACTTCTGTATTTTGTAAGATGAACTCTCGCTTTCACTTATAAAAACCACTTTCAAAATTAGGTTAAGAATATGAAAAGTTAAGTCACAATTGCCAAAGATAATCAATTATTACTTATGATAATAGATTATTCTAGAGCAGTTTCTGAAAAACATTGTTTAACTCTTAACATACTATCTTAACTATTTTAAATAACATACACATATTAAAAAACGTAAACAACTAAACTTTTAAGTCGTAAATGTATCTCTTGAATCCAAGTTCCATGAATTCATTTATGTCTTCAACATTTCTCAATGAATCATTATTAAGTCTTTCACATTTCTCCATAAGTCATCATCATCAAAACTCATTATTGAAACAAGATGTCCATCCTTTTCTTTTGTCAACAATCTCCCTTTTTTTTATGATGATCATTTTTTTTTAAAACTTGTGATATGTCATGTTCTTAATCAACAACTTAAGAGAAAATAGTAGTTAATCAAGGAGAAAAAAAAAATTCTCCCCATTTTAAAACACAATTAATTACAATACATAAACATAAACATATATCTCCCCCCTCAAAGAGGTACAAGTTATCATAAGATATCAACACAAATATATTTTTCCCTTTTTTTTATCATACTAAAAATAATGATTTTAGACAACTCCTTTCAATAAGATAACTTAATAAAATAAAACTCCCTTTTAATTAAGACTTGTATATATCTCTCTCCTTTTTATGAAAAAAAAAATTAAGAGTTAAACACCCCCTACATGTAATATTCCTCTTTTCATAAAACCAAACCTTTCAAGAATAAATACTCTCCTTAAATTAAGAAGGATTCTAAAGATTATAGAGGAAAAAAAACAAGGGTTTAAAAAGGGCAAAGTTATATTAAAAAAATGAGCCCTGTACATATTGGGGAAAAGGATACCTATAACCACCGAAGTGGTTACAGCTTGAAGGGTCGAGTATACTTCAGCCTGATAAGCAAAACATTCAGTCCTGGCACACACCAATACGCTAGTCCGAATATTCTCCAGCCTAGGAGCTTTCATATTACACAAAATTGTCAAAAGTAGATAGGCAATGTGAAGACGAGTGAGGATGTCGTGATGTTATGACTAACTAGGGAATAGGTCTAGATGACTTCTGAACAAGGGCAAGGGATACCTCTGCTGAGTAAACTGTAATAAGGACTGAGAACTTGTGCTGAAAGGATGGAGCAGTAAGAAACGAATTAGATTAAGTAAACATAGTTAGTAAAACCTAAAACCAACTAAACATTGCAAACCCTAGGCCCATAGGGTTTGACCCATTAAAGTAGTATAAAAGGCACTATTCATGAGGTAAAGAGACCATGCTATTTTTTACTATTAGTGTCATTTATTGCTTTGACACTGACTTGAGCGTCAGAGTGACTTTGCAGGCTCCGCTGCCAGTGGGACCTATCATCGAGGGAGGATACCTCGGCTCCTGGACTTAGGCACTGAAGTGAAGAAGGTGGACATGTGCATTTAAAGGTTCATTGGCTCCTACAACTTGTGTTCGCGAGTATATCTATACTCAGTAGGAACAAGTCCCAACATACTAATTTGCATTTATGAAATACCGAGTTGTTTGCTCATGATCTAAGTTTTTTAAAAACTCACTCAAACGGTACAAAAATTAAAAAATACGCGTTGGTCAAGATAATCGATCATCAGTTCAAGATAATCGATTATTGTTTCATACTCAAGAACATAATTTCTTAGCTTTGTTGAGATAATCGATTATCTCAATGGAGATTTTTGGAAAACACTAAAATAAATTATTTCTACCACTTTGGACATATCTAATATTGCCAAATCCATTTAAGATCATAGAACTTACCCAGATACAAAAAAAAGTGTTCCTGGTTTTGAAATTAACTTGCAAAATTGAAAAATTTTGGTCCCGAAAAACTTATCTCGGTCCTTTGAAGTTAGAGACATGTTACATTATAATAGAATTCTAAACATATCTTCAATTAAGAACATCAAAATGTTTAATTCTACATTTGTTAGAAGTATGTCCTTTTTGCATATAATAGAAACATGTTACACAATTTATATTCCTATAATGAATTGTTCCTTTCTCTAACCATACCCAACGAGTTCTTTCATTTTTATTCTTAGGAGCTCGCTTATTTTTATGAAAATCCTTTCTCTTAAACATTAGTTTTTCAAAACTTTTTTTATTTGTTGCATAATTATATGTGAGATGGTAGTGTCTATGAAAATGGCAAACAATGTTTGTAGCGATAATAATTAAGGTTAAGTATATTTTTAGTCTCTAATCTTTTATACAAAATTAAAATTAATTTTTGTCCAAAACTTTAATATATTTTAGTTATGAAACTTAAAAAATGAATAGAAATACTAGTTTGTAACACCGTTTAACCAACATTGTTGGATTAAATGAACTAAATTCATTTATTTTTAATATTTGAAGACCAATATATATAAAAATTTGGAACAAAAATAAATTTTAATTTTATGTCAAAATTTAAAAAATAAAAACATATTTATTTCTAATAATAATAATGATATGCAACAATAATAAGTTAAAAATAATAATATAATTATTGTTATACTAATATTAAATATATACATATATGCTATCTCTTATTGAATAAAAATTAATTCTTCTAATTATCATTAAAATAAAAAGTATTATTAAATTTATTCAAAACATATTATAGAAAATAACTATAAAAATGTAGATACAAAGTCTAGAAGGTAAAATTATTAATAAGGTAATTTATATTGATAAAGATAAATGAATTTAAAGTTGTGTATACTAAAATAATTCACTTTGTTAATATTGACAAGGAGAGATAGATAATAAATTGTGTATACTAAAACAATTTTCTTTATTAATAATTAGTGAAAATACACAGACATACACATGTGTTCACAATTTTTATGATAATAAAAAATAATAAAATTATTATTATTATATTTATTAAAATAAATATAAATATTTTTATAATAATTATTTTTTTTGTACATAATTATTTATTATAAAAGTTATTTTAATTTTAAAAAATAATTAAATTTTAAAATATGAAATAAAAATCGTTAACTTTAAAAGAAAATATTTAAAACATATATTTAAGGACAAAATTGAGAAAGAAATATTTACAATAAAATGAAAAATGTTTCATCGTTTAACTCTTTAATTATTTTCAAAATAAAAAAAGAATACAATACAGGAGAAAAAAAAATATAAATATATTCTTATTATTATACCAAATAAAAACTATACTTGATAAGGTAAAATATCTAAATTAAATAATATTTTATAAATTAAATCAATTTACACGCTTTAGTTTTTAGAAAAAGAAAATAATAAAAAAAGACTTCCTTATTAGGAAGGTGAGACATGTTATAAACCGAAATTAATTGATTTAGAAAACTAGGAAGTTAAGGTGCAATTAAAGTTTTACAAAAATAAAAATGATACCTTAATTATAAGCATGAAAATATAATTAACTCTTTTATTCACAAAAATCAAAGTTGTTCACAAACATTTTCATTTTTGAAAGGTAAAACATAAGAAAACATCACTGATTCGTATATATAGGTGTCATGTAATAGCAAATTAATGTTGAAACCATGGAATTGACTTAGGGCAGTGGCTTTTCACAAAGAAAGGAAGAAAAAGGAAATTCTAACACAATGAGTAGTGACAATTCAATTTGTTCCATTCACGAGCGATCATAGCTTCGTCTTCTGCAAAAATCTTAATCGGTGGATCAACTCTTCAATTTGTTTTTGCCACTGCTGATCAACAACCACTTCACCAGAACCCTCAAACCTAACTCCTCTATCCTTTTCTGGGAATCTTGATTTGTTGTATGGCTCAGAGATTGAAGATTTCGTGGAAAATAATTTGAATTGGGTTGATCTGATCTCGCAGAGAGAAAGTGAGAATAAAGGGCACTATGCAGGCTCGGCAACGCAGTCCGCGAGGGTTTTACACGGCAGAGTATCGGCAGCGTGAGGGGGGTCTGGGGAGAGGACGGAGAGGGGACATTTTCGTAGAGGCGGGACGGCTAGCGGCAGAGTATTTGGTTTCCCAGGGGCTGCTTCCGCCCAACGCGTTGCCGACGAAGTGGCAGAACCAAAAGGCTCCCGTGGAGGGTGGCGGGCGGCAGTCGGCGCTGGCGAGGCTCGGGAGCGTGGATGGGAGGAGGAAATTGGGGTTTGATGAATTTGGGCAGAAGGGGAGGAGGAGAGGGAGCTTCAGCAGGAGCAATGGGATGGATTGGGGGAGGGAGTATAGGAGGAATGGATCTTGGTCTGGACGCGTGCCCAACGATGTTAGGGATGGTGAGGATGATGATTATGAAAGTGGTGGATTTAGTGCTAGACATCAAGATGAGGAGGACCAGCACCATTACCAGCACCAACATCAGCACCAACACGTGAATAGTAGTGACGATGCTTTGGTAAAATCAAATTCGAATGAATTTTCGGCCAGAAGTGAGGATGGTGGTGATTTGAATGGTAAGGATAAGGATAGAGATAAGGAGAAGGTGAGTGTTGAACTGTCGGAGATGAAGCAGAGTGGTGTAGGGAAAGATGTGTGTGATGTGGATATGGGGGTTGGTGTTGGTAATGATTTGGAGGGTGTGAGTGTTGGGGTTAAGGAGGTGAAGGATGGTGGTGCTGGCGATGATGATAGTGAGAGATTGAGGAATGTGTCTGCGCAGTTGAGTGATCAGGAGAATAGTAGCTCTGGTGGGGCTGTTACTGATTTGGTTTCACTTTGCAAGTCTGTGAAGGTGCCCACCCGGACGCGCTCTTCGATCACACGCAAGAATTTGAAAGCTGGGAACAAAGGAGATGGTGCTGGGAGTGCACATGATGTTGGGGAGCTTCAAGTAGCTGACTCAGCTGAGGAAGTCTTGGCTGAAAATGAGTCTGTTAAAGGCTCCTCATCGGGTGAGTTACTAGGCGAGAAAAGTTATGATATAGTGCATGTTGATGCGGATGTTGCCGAGGTAGAACCTGTTTGTGTTGCCGAGGATATGAGAGACTTGGATGCTGTGTCTAAAGCTGAGGATGTGAGAGAATTAGATGCTGTGTCTAAAGTCGAGGATGTGAAAGAATTAGGATGTCAGCCTGGTCAGGATAGAAGCTTTATTCAGGATAACAACCAAGAGTCTAGTGCTACACTACCGGGGTATGAAGTTTGCAGTTCCTTGGATGGGGAACAGGGTCAAAAGCGGGTTGCGGAAGATGACGACGATGATGTGAGGGAAGACAACAAGAGACTGAGGGAATGGTTGCCTTCCCTTGTTCCTAAGACTGGGGGTTACTTTTTGCATGGTAATCCAATAGAAGTGAAAGAGAGCCAGGTAGAAGATGGTATTTCACACATTGACAAAGTTACTATGACTTCTGATCAGGGGAGCCTGATGGGTAGCGGTTCTCAGTTCTCAGTAGGTGGAGATAGACCTTTTCTTCAGTGTTCGGACGAGAAGCCTTCGTTGCCGAGTTCGTTTAGAACCTGTGATCTGAATCTTATTGAAGTGTCTGAAGTGAATGAAAGTCATGTTGATCACCCAGTTCTTATTTATCCCCCCGCGGTCTCTGAAGCAAAGAAAGCGGTGCCAATTGACATAGATCTGAGCATGAGTCATGCTAGTGTATCAAACAAATTCAACACTCACGCAGCAAATGGCAAAGAGATTGAAGTAATTGATTTAGAAAATGATTCCATTCAAGAAGAAAAGTCAATTGACAATATGGATAGAAAGTATGAGTTCCTACTTCCTTCCCTTCTTAAGTTTTATGTTAGCTTTCCAACTTCCTATTTTTCACTGCTTCTTTCAGTTACTTAGTGAAAGTACCAGCTAGAGCATGGGCTTTTAAACATCCTTCATCTATCCTACCACTCTATGTAATATGTTGTCTTTGAAATCACAGGACAGAGACTATGTTTCCTGGCCTTGATGGTTTTTCCAACCATGCTCAAAATGCTGCTGACATACATGATGTTCAGGATGGATATGGGCTTATGATATCAGAGTTGCTTGGGCCAGATTTCACTAACTGTTCTTCAGTACCCGGTGACATAAACTCTGTGCACAACGAAATGGGCCTTCATAATGGAACGGTACAATGCTACCTTCAAATCTAGATATATTTTTTTTTTTATACCAGTCCGTTTAACAGCCTTTGCTGACTTGATGGTTGCTGCATGCCTTTTTGGTCTATAATGAAATGATTCTCTGTCCTGATAAGATATTTATTAATAATCAAATTTGATGACATCCACATAATTCATTCTTTTTGGTTGCAGGGGACACTTGCTGAGGATGATTCAATATATATGTCGCTTGGAGAATTAAGTATGCCAGATTTTTATTAATGGTTTGTTTTCCTATTGGTTAAAAGTACATGTAATTAGTTTAAGTGGATATTTGATGCTGCAGTTATGAGTGGTGATTGGGTAGGTTATTGCACTAATACTTAGTGGACTTTTAAGGTGGTTGAGATATAACTATCTATTAATTTGTTCTATATATTAATAAAGGCATAGCTGTTCTCTTGAACTGTAGAATGTGTGCATGCATTTTTCCTATCATTAATAACACCAAGACACATATATATTGCCAGACACTTCTGTATGTGGGCTCACTTTAAGTTCCTTTTATTTTCTGCATTTTATTAGGAGATGCGAGTGGGGTGATTAGCCCTAATTATTTCCTTCTTCTGTTCTCCTTCTAGCAATCCTGTTTGGATGTGTTCTCCTTCTAGTTCCTGTTTGGATGTGTTCTCCAATCACACATGTTTGATTGTGTACCCTACGCAGCTCACACATTTTTGGTCCTGAATGCTTTGAAGTTTGATTGATTCTACCATTTAGATTGCCTCATCCTTGATCAAGCATCCTACCCAATCTTGTTGCATCTACCTTATCATGTTCTTCTATAACATGTTGGCCCTGTCACTTGATGTTGATGCGTGACACAATCTTTTTCCACAAAAGTTGGGTAGTATGCTTGCAAATTGATTTCTAGATCAGGAAGAAAACTTTGCATGGATTGCAAAGTCTTACACAGGGAGACCTTGACTACCCAATTGAGTTGGGGCATGGATGTAGTAAGGAGGAAAGCCAGTAGGAATTCAAGGATCAAGTGGTGGCAAACAAATGAATTAAAAATGTGAAGGAACTTTCAATGAAGAGTTCTTGGGAAGGCCAAAGGAAGTGCTAAATATATTTCTTTTTTCAAATATCCAAAAGAGTATTTATTTAATAGAAAAGGAATACTAATAGGGACTTTACTTTGATAGAAAAAACTAAGGTAGCACTGCCTCCCTACTATTGCTTTGTAGATTTTAATTCCATTAAAACTAAGGTAGCACTGCCTCCCTACAATTGCTTTGTAGATTTTAATTCCATTTATTGACTCAATAAAGAGCAATCACAAATGAAATAATCCTTCAGGTTTTTTATGAAAATATGTGGGACAAATGGCTAAAGGGATTAGGAAGGTCGTAACGGATTGATGATGAATCAAGAGGTTGGGGCCCTAAGAGTAAATAATCCAGTTGGAGAAATGCAAGTCTGAAAAATAAAGTTAAGGTTAAAATCGAAAGTCATATGGTGTGGATTCATGTAAGAATGTTGAAAATCGGGAGGAATAGGTATGTAGTTGCTAAGAATGAAGCCAAGAAGGTGGTGAATGAGTTGACCACTTCAACTTTTGATTGGTACTTAAGATGATGAATGAACCGTTTACAACTTAAAATTAGGGAAATGAAGTGGAATGAGTTAAGAATGAAGTTAAAGTCTTGATAACAAAATAATGTCAGCAGGATGAAAATCACTTCAACAAGCTTTGTAATGAAGATAATTTTTTTATTCACATTCAAATGGCTATTAACAATGGATGAGGACCAAATTTATGCCTTTTATCTTATAATTTGGCAGCATGAGGTTAACAATGCACTGAAGGGGATGGTAAGTAATAAAGTTGTTGGTATGTGTTGGAAGTCTCACATCAATTAGAGATAAAATCAATTTAGAATATATAAGTTGGTGCAAATCTTACCTTACAAGCCGATTTTGTGGGGTTCCGTTAGACTTAAAGTTCACTTCTTAACATGGTATCAAAGTCATTATTTAAAGCTTATCCTAGCAGTGAGATTTGTGTTTGTTGGGCATATAGTTTCACCCTCTATCGGGCTGCCATCGGACCATACATTAATGTCTAGTTTCATGCATGATATATATATATATATATATATATATATATATATATATATATATCAATATATATATATATATATATATATATATATATATATATATATATATATACTTTTGCATGAGGGGATGTGTTGGAAGTCTCACATCGACTAGAGATAAAACCAATTTAAAGTATATAAGTGAGTGAAAACCTCATCTTACAAGTCAGTTTTGTAAGTTGAGTTAGGCTTAAAGTTCACTTCTTAATAGTGTGGATAACATAATCATTGAGGTGTAGAAGGGTCTTCGTATGGAAAGTATTAGTTGGCTTAGGAAGTTGTTTAACAAGATTACAAAGGCTAAGAAAATGTTGTAAAGTAAGGTGCTTGGATCCCAATTTATGAAAAAGCGAGATTTACATTGTAGGGGGCAATTAGAGAAGACTTTAGTTAAAAAGACAGAAATTTCAAAAAATGTCTTATAATTAAGGACTGAGACGAAATAATGTTAAAACTCAAGTTGGCATGAATGTCAAAGAATTTTACTTCTCAAAGGTTGGGGTTTTATTCTCCTTATAGATATGATTTTGTAAATAGGAAAATATTGTATAGCTTTATTTTAGGGTTTACATTTTATTTTTCTTTCCTTTTCTTATTTTTATCATTATTATTCCTTATTAATAGAGAACCATGTATGTGATCCTAGCACAAAATTCTTGTAAACCTGTTATGTGGAATCAGAAGATGAAGGTTTAATTCTCTCTTCATGGTGAACAGCACCTTAGAAGCAAAGAGGGATGTTACAGCAAAGAAGAGTTTGTGTTGTGTTAGCATAGAAAGTTTGATGAACAATTTCTCACGAAGTGAAAAAGGATTAAACCTCAGTAAACAAATATACTCTAGCATTATTTGTTCACAAAATTTTAACAGCCATCCCAAATTAGTTGAGTCTCGTATTTTTTTTTTTAAATATAAAAGAAAACATCAGAATGATTTTTCATTAAAAAAACTTAAGCATAATGAGAAACATCATCAATGAATGTCATGACATAGAAAAATCGTGAAGTTTTTTATTGATGTTCATGTTTGCGATCCTACTTGGTATAGAGTTGATGCTTAGTTGAATATAGCCTACTATGGATTATCTCCAGCTACTCCCCATGTTTTGTCGATATAAAAATAGTTGAGTTAAGGAGGAAGGGTAAATCTTATACACTTATTGTCAACGCTTTTATGTGGTTGTTCAAAACTGTACTAAGGCTAGATTAAGGTTGCTGGAGCCAAAAGCTCATTTTGCTGTTAGGTGTCAGCTGTCACTGATCATATGATACCAAAGCTTAACCATTATATTTATGGAGTTTCCTGGATTTTCCTCACCTTGTGAAATCTCTCCTTTTCACCTGTACATGCTACTGTATATCTTGATACAGATTCATCAATTCCTGCTTCTGCCATTTTTCTGAACGGGGTAACCATGTAGGGATAGTTGCTCGTGGCTATTTTGGTAATAATCAAATCTGTCTCAGGTTTGGTCACACTGATTACTGTTGGTTTCTGCTAAATAGAAAACTGCCACAAATTCCAATATTTTCATTTTTGTTTTGATAATTGAGTTGCTCCTCCGTTTGAACTAGTTAACTCTGGTATCGGCAATCCTAATTGAGCTGCTTCTACAGTATGTAGATGACATGGTATATGGTCCAATAGTAAATCTAAGATAAGATTTGATACCATCTTAAATTGAGTTTAACTCATTCCTACCAAATTGGTTTGTAAAAGGAGGGGCCTGCCTAACCTTTATAAGCTCTTATCAGACAGTACTTTTAGTCAATGTACTTTGATTTTTTTTTTTTTTTTAATTTTGGAATTATAGTATTGTGATATTTATTGATGATTATTCTTGTCCCACTAGGTTATCATAATCATAATGAAAATATTTGATAGGCTTTCCTTTTGTACTTTCACAATCAAATTTCTACCTTGATATATCATCTTTGTTTTGATATGGTCATGAATAATTTTCTGCTTTGTTTACACACCGTTGCATCATCATCACCCTGGGGTTTCCATATCTGCTTACACCAATAGTATTGGTGATCATTGCAAAAAGGAAAAGTCTATCAAAAGACAAAACACAAATAGAAAGGTAAGCTAGAGTAAAATATTTTAACATGTTATCGAGCAAACAAATGATAAAACAGGTCATAATCAAACTAAGCAGTAAGCACCCAAATCATGTGAAACAAACAATTACAAGACTTGTCGACTCAATATCCGGATCATACTCTTGATATAGAATTCTAAAGGAAGTATGCGTTGTGTTGGCTTCTAAACTCTGCAGAGTCTAGACGCTAGGGGTTAGTTATCACCCAACCACACACAAGGTTAATCCTCTAATGTCTTGGGCCCAATATGTCTCAAGGCTAGGACCTCCTGCCACTCTCACCACATAAGTCGTCCTGCTCTATGTGAGCGTGAGCGATTATTAGAGTTCAGGATACTTCCTTTATCTAGACATCTCCTATATCAAGGTATACACTAACCACCATCACCAAGAGTTTCCCTTGAAACTCTTGTACCAACAAAATCCACATGCCACCTCAAGCATCCCATCCTCATACCAAAACACCACCAACCAACAAATCCATGAATAATTTCATACCAAGCATGCCAATTTCAGTTCATAGGAATCAAATAACCATGCATATTCAAGATATATAGTCAATCATAGATAAATCAAAGAATTAAAAATCAAACCTGCAACGTTCTCGCTTAGGCTAGGAGCCTTCGCCCAAGCGACAACGACTGCCTCGCTTAAGCTAGGCATCCTCGCCTGAGCGAGACCTGCAACAGTGTTATAGTGAGCACTCTGCGAATTCTCGCCTAAGCGGGGTCTTCTTGCCTGGGCGAGATCGCTCTTCGCCCAAAACTAAAGTCCCTTGCCTAAGCTACTGTCCAACAGAAACACACAGGTTTTCCTCGATTTCTCGCTTAGGGGAGCCTCTCTCGCCTGAGCAAGATGGTTCGTCGCTCAAATCTCTGAGCGAGAGCTCGAGCAGAAAACCAGGACGAGGTTCTGCTATTCTCACCTAGGCGAGACGAGCTCGCTTGGGCGAGAATATCAGATCTCGCCACTGTTCCACCCATGCAAAACCAGAGACTCATCCAAAACATCACACAAAGCATTTTCATACCATCATAAGCACCACACAATCATCAGAAACACAAATCAGAACTAAAAACAAGTAGAATAAATTAAAAACTCGAAACCCTAGCTCCCCTTACCTTTTTTGATTGTAAGCTACGAATAAGATGTTTAGTAGAGGAGCAACAGTAACCAAGTAGCTTAGGAAGCTGAAAACAGAAGTATAGAGGGACAAAAATGAGACCAAGGTCAAGACTTAGGTGAAACCAAAGCTTATGAGCTAAAAGACGAAGTGAAACAGAGACTGATAGGATTATTTACTTGGAGGGAACTCGTAACTTAGCCCGTAGAGAATGCTTGCTCAAAACCCTAGCAGAGCACTTTGGTGGAGAAAAGGGAGGGAGAAAGAGAGAGCTGATTTCTGGAAATGAGACAGAATGAAGGGGTTAGGGACTAGGAAGAGGTATTGGGTCCCCTAATGGGTTGGCCTTGGGCCCACGAAAAGGCCAAGCCCAAATCACTTATTGAGCTGAAAAATGGGACTTACAATCTCCCCAACAACAAAATTTTCGACCTCGAAAATTATGACAAGACTGATGTCTTTTCCCTTGAGCTCTTTAACTTGGCGATCTTCTATATCCACTGGTTGTACCTCCACTGTGAGATCCTCCCTAACTTGCACATTCTTAGCCTCCAACACATGTGACGGTCAAACACATACTTTCTTAATTGAGAGACGTGGAAAACCGGATGGAGATTAGCTAACTGAGCTAGTCCAGCTTCGACATAGGGCAGGGACACTTCATTAATCTTCATGCAATCTCAACCCTCGCAGTAATGTTCTTTTGAGATTTTGTGGTGGGTGATGCAGTTCTCATTGTGGGTTACTTCGTTGCTAACCCCCTTTGGTTTTACTAAATCAGATTACCCTTTTTCTACATTCATCTGTATCTCTCTTCCCTTTGTGGGTTTGGCTGCACCGTGCATGTGTTTGTTCTTGACCTTGAACGGGACAAACTTTGTGCCAAGGCTCACAAATTTATGTTCTAGGCGTACTCTTTTCTTCAAAAAGGGTATTGATGTTCTTGCAAACTGCTACCTAATCGATGCAAATGCAACCTCCTTCAAAAGTTCTGCTGAGCATTCCCTTTGTATGGGGCTCCTCATGTTTCCTTGACTGGTTCTTCTTCAGAGTTCAGGTTTTAATTGTTGTTGCTCACATCCTAATCCTATTGCCCGACCTCTTAAAGCACCTGTTTTCTCTCTTTATCCAATTCTGTTACCTTGCACAATCCCATCTATGGTAACTAGTTTTTCTGTTTCTTATTGCAATGTTATTTGTTCCACTCCTGGTCTGAATTGCATGGATGATTTTGAGTCACCGTTTCTATCTTCACCCTACTATACTTTGGGCAGTTCTTTTCATCCTGTCTCTATACCAAAGATTGCTTAGAAGTCTTTGTGCCATTGTGCGTTGCAAGAACAATGGTGGATTGGACAGGATGATTGCTTTGTGTTCTACTGGCACTTGGTGGCTGGTTGTTTGATCTTTTTCCAAAGATACGTTTGGCTGTTTGTGTGCATACACAAGTAAAGTTGGCCAAGTGGCCAGATTTGTTTTCTCAAAGTATGGTTTGGTTGCTTATTGCTAGACAAAGATGTGGGGTTTGGATAATGATGATACCTTCTGACCAGGTAAAATTTCTTCTGTCTACGTCTTTCTCTTCATGGCTGCCGTCTGCTTTCACAATTTGTTAGAAATTGCTATAGAGGTTTATATGAAGAAAACACCATAAGAAGTTTGGATTGGTCTGCCGACTGCCTAATGCTCCTTGTATATTGTGGCAGGGCAGCATTTTAGCCATTATTGGGTAGATATAACATTATTATTCAGGAGTTTGAGATGATTTATAGTAGTGACCACCAAGATCTATTTGGTGGTCTATGTGGGTGATGTCGCAATGTTATTGCAGATTGTGATACAGAAAATATGCGCCAACTCGAAAGCATACTTTCTTTCATGATTCTGGGTAGATATATTGTTGCATTCTCGTGCAGAAAATATGGACTAGATGTACTTGAGGATACTGAAATAACAAACTTACTATCTGTTTATACACCTGTGATCTAAATGTCATGTTTCTATCTAACAAGGGGGAGTCATTGCTAGAAACTAGGTGGCGTTTGAGCTAGTTCACTATCATGTGACCAGATATCTCGTTTATTGTGAACATGATATATCTTTTTCATCAGGCACCGTGTGACAGTCACTGGGATGATGTGATTCTCAGTAAAACTACAAGGAGAGGGATTTCTATATATTTTCCATATCTCCATGACATTTAGGGTACTTCGTAGGTAATCTTGTATATTAGAAAAGTATCAATTGCATTGGCAACATGTGATCTCTGTTGTCTAAAACTATTGATATATGACAAACTGACAATCAAGTAACCCCTGCACGCATCTATGCAAGGTAAACTATTTTCCCTGCACGGACCAACCAAACAAATAGAGCTAGGTTGCCTTTTCATGAAATAGATATTGTCTCAGTAATTGTTTATTTTTGGTCATTTAAATGACTAACAAAATATCTTACTAGTCATTTAGTGATCCTTGGATTATCTACGTTAATAACAAACAAGTGCGATGCATATGACTTACATGTGCCGTGCATATGCTTTATATGTGCAAACTTGAGAGAAAACTCAAGATGGTAACCATCTATAAAATCATTTTGTTTTCCTAAATATTCATATATATATATATATATATATATATATATTTAAGTGAGGCGTTTGTTTGGCAAAATAATGAAGGTTTTCATGTATATACTTGTAATTGTAACAAGCTTGCAGCATAGCAAGCTTTAGTTTACTGAGGATTTTCTTGTTTACCTTCTCTGTCCTAAAACTTCAACAGTTATATTGGGGTGTATGAGAGTGCATTAACAGTTAAAACATTGCTTGCATAGACATGAGCCTGAAGCGCTGAACATATGAATCATGGATTGTTACTTGAAGCATGGTCAGATGAAGAATTGAAACATAATTGATTATTGAGAGCTTAATGTGGTGCTGTTATTAAATTGTAGAATTCATAAAATAACAATATAAAAATATTGGTGTGCAGATTTCACATATGCAATGTACTTAATTTGATTGCTGTTTGTGTAGGTTTTTTTCGGCCATGGGAGCAACCTCCATCACAGGATTATCAGAAGCACTTTTGATCTCTCTGGTCATTCAGTCCTTTCAGGAGACATTATGTAGTGGTATGTTTTGTACTAGTCAACCATGGTTCTCTGTTAGTCACCAGCTTTATACAAAAATGAAATGCTGCTTTGTTTTTCTTTTTTCATTATTATAATTTGTCTCCTGTTTGGAATTATGTACTATGTAAGCTGAATTCTATATTGCCCTAATGTTCTACTATCTCTTTTTAATGCCTCTGCCATTACTAGGTTATTAGAGGAGAATTGTGTCTGATGATGCAAAATTGTAAAATATTCCATTGTAACACATTTGCCCAAGTATCTGGCCATTATTTAATACAATGGCTTTGAATTGAAATTCTTGCTGGGTTACTTATTAAAATTAATTTATGCATTAGATTTTATTTTATGCTATGTTTTCACTTAATTTATGAATAACTTTAGGTCTACTGGTTTATTTTAGTGGATTGCAGTCTTTATCGTGAAGTATTTTCATGCTATCTTGTTTTTGTAAAAGACTTGTAAGTTTAATTTATTTTTCTCTTCTAATAAGTTATTGGAAAGTTTATAAGGTCACTGTCTTTTAAAAGTATTTATTCACACTGGTATTTTTTTTTTATGGACATGACATGAAAGGATGAGAATACAATAAGGACCTGTAGTGGGCCATTTCTTCTGTACCACCGTAATTTCAACTTGCACTTCCATATATATATATATATATATATATATATATATATATATATATATATATATATATTTTTTATTATATTTTTTTTATTTAAATATATAAAAAAAAAAAATATATTTT
>Ga0214545_1008587_pt1 | contig 16191 bp, 11 predicted proteins | sample CNSS4metaG_FD_160064 | JGI IMG/M metagenome (GOLD analysis project Ga0214545, IMG submission 160064) | Root nodule microbial communities from cowpea collected in UCLA plant growth center, Los Angeles, California, USA - CNSS4 | ecosystem: Host-associated > Plants > Roots > Nodule | place: USA... | reverse complement strand
TGTTGGTGATGATCGTGTAATTCGTTACACAAGAGCAGATGATGATGCAGGTGGTTCTAGTGAGGCATAACATCGGAGCGAGGTCATAGGGAGATTTTATGTTACAGCTTATGATGAGGCTGACATCGTCTTAATCGGCCTGAACGGCCTCTAGATGAAATTTTGTTCAATGAAATTGACTAAAGAATGCAGCAAAAGACTTGTACGAGTTCCAATGGGGAACTCTTACTCGAAAATCTCAATGTTCCGATACAACATGACAATGAGAAAACCTAATCTAGGGTTAGGGTTGAGCAAGATGAAAATGGGGGAAAATCCACTCTCATATATTCATCAAGCTGGAAGTTTACAAGGAAGTGGTTTGCCTTTTATAGATGAAGACAACCGGAAAGAAAACGTGAAGAAAGGTGGATGTCGTCTAACATAAACCTAATGACAAAATACGAAATGGAGAACCCTAGGCTAAGGTTTGGGTATGGACGACGTTATAGAACTTTAGCCCTAAGGTGTGAGATGCATGATGATTGAATTGGAACCCCAGTAGAGGGAGAGGTCGGACACGTGATGAAACAAATAAAATCCTAGCAGAGAGGAAAACTTGCTCCTTTGATAAGCTGGAGCCACAATGTGCGTGGGTTGTATTGTTTCGATGTGTTGGAAGCACTGCTAAAAATTAAAGGAATGGGCTTCTCGAAGCCCAAACATAGAAGATGTTGGTTGCTATTTGTAAAGAAATCTGGTGTTGAACCCATTTTGGAATAATGGCAAAGAAATGGGTTGGACGTTGCAGGCCCAGTAGGAAAGCATGGAATGGCGCTACTGAAGATGTAGTTTGGAGTTTGAGCCTACTTGTGATGCATGAGAATGTAGTCCAGAAACATTTGTAGCAAGCCCCAAAAGAAATACAATAAATTGGGCTAGAATACAAACCCATGGAAATTACTAATTACACCACACCACATTATTAAACCTATAGAATTATCTAAGTATTTAAAGGCATAAAAACTAAATTGGCCAAGTCATTGGCCCAAGCTGAAAAGCCTATTAGGGTGATATTCATCAGGTTATTTCTACTATTTTCGGAACTCGATTTTATATTAGTTTTGGAGATGTAAAACTTGGATTTTAATTTACAGTTATTATTATTATGACGCTTGATGTATGGTTTTAATTTTCCCGTGTTTGGGCAAAGACGGTATAATAAATACAATTTTGTTTTTCTCATTTATTAAATTATTTAAATATAGTAATATCCGACCGAGATATTACACTCTTAATCTCATTCTTGATTGCTTTATTTACATTTGATGAATTTAAAAGGGGAGAAGAATTACATATTTGAATTAGGGAATTAAAAAGAAGAATTAAAAGATTTAAACAATTCATAAACCAAAATTTTGACGTAATAACCTATACTAGTGATAGGGGCAACATGTGTGTGTGTGTGTGTGTGTGTGTGTTTGTTATCTTGTATGTGTTGTGTGGGTTTACATTTCAAATTCACAAGCTTGACAATCAATGAAAGACATTGCTTCATCAATTCAATGGAGATTGGCTTCATCAAATCAGGGGGAGATTGTTAGCACAAATGATTTGATGCTTGAAGATTTGATGAAGGCATTAAAATGATGAAGATAATGGATAATGACGCAATGCAACAATGATTGATTGATTAAGATATGAAGACTTAAAGATATGTGTGTTGATCAAACTTGGTGTGTGTGCTAAATCTAGATTTCACTTGAAGATCACAAAGCTTAAAGATTTGAGCTCTGAGTGTAGACAATTTGACATTGTATAGATGTCAATGGTCTAGTTGTAGTCTTTTGACCTGTTAAATGGATTTTTAATAGATTAAATGGCTAGTTATTATAGTTCTATAAGTTGCATATTCAATTAGCTGAATTAACTTACAATTGGCTGATTTCGCTTAAATGAAGTGAAATCTGTAACATCCCTGGCTACCCCTCATCGGGCCCCAGAGGCTGTCAGGTTACTACAGCCCGATGCACCCCAACCCCTCACCCTTCTCCGTCCATTCATACTGGGTGGGTTGTTGCCAGTGGGAATCGAACCCCCAACCTGACCTTTAACACCTCTGGCTCACCAGCAGATGCTACTAGCTGTGCTAACTGGTGACATCTCTCAGTGATTGAGGGGTGTTAAAGGTCAGGTCTGGCGTTCGACCCCGTCTGGCAACAACCCACCTTAGTATGAATGGACGGAGAAGGGTGAGGGGTTGGGGTGCATCGGGCTGTAGTAACCTGACAGCCTCTGGGGCCCGATGAGGGGTAGCTAGGGATGTTACAAAATCAACAGATTGACTGGAAAAATCAACCTATTGAATATGCTAACCAATAGTCTATATAATTTGGTCTGTCAGAGAGAGGTACAAGAGTTGCTAATTTTGAGCGTGAAATCACTTTAATCTTTGGAAAATTCTCTCTCAGATTACACAAATGTGAAGATGTTCGTGAAGAATCTTTGAATTTCTTGGAGCATTTTTGCTTGGTTTAGAGACTTGGAGAAAGAGGTTTGGTTGGCTAGGGAGAGCCATTATCTAGGTTTGATCTTTCTCAAGTTTATGGGTGTTGATTTGTAGTTTTCCAGGTCTACAAGTGAGATATTGTTGTGCTTAGTTAAGACTTTTGTGGAATTCAAGAGTCTTGGTGTTTGTTTTGCATATTTTGAAAGTGTAATCTTGTTGAATTGTGTAAATATTTTAAAATAGTGCAAATCAAGCTCGGGTTGCCTTGGCAAACTAGATGTAGTTCAGTTTTGGGACCAATATAAAAATATGTGTGTTCATGTTTGAATCTCTCTCTCTCTCTCTCTCTCTCTCTCTCTCTCTCTCTCTCTCTCTCTCTCTCTCTCTCTCTCTCTTTGCTTGATTTTTAATATAAAGTTTCAAGAAATCTGGTTTTAATAATTTGTGTATGGTTCGTGAGTGATTTGACACAATTTGAGACTGTATTTCTACTTCTATTAATGACTAAATCAATCATGATAAGTTCTAATATTGGTTCTGAGTTAATCTTCAAATTTGGGTTTTTGCAAAATTTTCCAGTATTTCAATCGACTACTTTTATATTTTAGTTTGTTGAAATATACTGATTTGGCTGGTTGGGTATTTGTTTAATGAAATCAACTTGTTCATTCTATTTTTAATCAATTGAAAGTGCATGGTCCAACAGTAATTACATACTAACTTCTTGGTTGTTCTGATTCAAACAAAGGTGTTTCTACAAGTCTAAAAGGAACCAAAGTTTTTTAAAATCCCAATTCAACTTTCCCATCCCCCGCCCCTTCTTGGCTAATTACATCTTGGAATGTGAAAGGATTGGTTCATGATAAATTTTTTAATGTTCTAAAGTGTGATGTAATTTTTTCATGGATTTGGTGGGATCCCCATGTTTTTCTTTCCTTTCTTTTTTTTATGTTTTTTTTTATAAAATCTTCATGTAATGACAATTATGTCTAGCATGAACTGAAAATATAATATATTTATTAATTTTAATATATGTAACTATGATTAGTGAATACATAACTTTTATACTCTAAATTTATATATTAAAATATATAATAATTAAAAAATAATAAATGAAATATAACACATTTATTAAATTTAATTAATATATAATTATGATTGTCAAATATATAACATTTAATATAATTTCATAAAATTAATATACAACTAAACAAAAATTAATTACTATAAACACAATTGCTCTATCCCAATTTTCAAGGAGTTCAAAGAGATTTTTCTATGACGCCATGGAGTTCAAAGTAATTTTCTTATAAGTGTAATGTAATTTTATCATGAGTTTGATGTGATCTCCATAATTTTCTTTTCTTTTTCTTTTTTTTATTTATTTTTATTTATAAAATATTCATGTAACAACATTTATATCTAATGTGAACTTATTTGAAAATATAATATATTTATTAAGTTTAATATATGTAACTAATTAATGAATATATAACTTCTATACTCTATATATATATATATATATATATATATATATATATATATATATATATATTAAAATATATAATCAATTAAAATATAATAAATGAAATATAATGTATTTATTAAATTTAATTAATATATAATTAAGATTGACAAAATATATAATGTATAATATAACTTCATATAATTAATACATAACAAAAAATAAATTAATTACTACAAAGTATATTGTTCCACTCCACCCCAATTTTTTAGGAGTTCAAAGAGATTTTTGACTCTATTTAAACAAACAACTGCATGTCAATCAAACCTATTGAGAATAAATTTTATTTCTTTTGATATACCACACTTGTTAGAAATGACTAAGTTTTTCTTTTCACACATACTTGCCTTTATCCTTATCATTTCAGGTTTGATAATTTCTCATATTCTAACATTTTGCTAACATCCTATTCAATGTTAAATTGTTCACTGATGAATGATCTATTCTAATTCTATCTTACATTTTTCAGTTATTTCAAGAACAAGCGAAGCAGGTGCACAAAGATGTCAAAAAGTGTTACAGCCCACAAATTGCACCCTCCAACAATGTGGATCGGATTGCTTCAACATGTTTAAAAACTCACAACCGTTTGGACAATGCATTCGCGACAATATTAATAATACTTATGCATGTGTTTGCGTCTACAATTGTAATGCAACACCACATTTGGTGTAAAATTATGCGGTGATAGTACGTACCTAGTTAAAGAGGGTGAGAGAAATAAGATTATTAAAACTCAATCAATAAAAAATATAGTTTTATGGCCCCTTATACTATATTTGCTCCTTTTATTTCTCACCTTGTTGCACTTAGGACCAAGGTTCTTTACGATTTGATATCGTTCCATTTTTTTTTTTCATAAAGGCACTCGAATCAATATAAAATTTAAATTGGATTTGATTTAAAATTAATTAAAAATCCAAATAAAATTTAAACATTTTCTAACCGAAAATGAGTCGGGTTGTTCCGTGGTGGACTGGCCTGATCTCTAAGGCGGATTCAACCTCTGAGTTGACACGAGGGGGGAAGTCCAACTACAAGGACTCCGACGTTCAAGTCAATATATGATATTTTATGAGTATTCAAGTGAAAGATGAGTATATGATTTTAAGTAACGACTATACAACAATGGTTAATCGCAAAACCATCATTGTTTTTGAACATTTTTATCGATGGGCGATAGGAAAACTGTTGTCATTTAACCTTTTAATGAATTTAATGACGGCTAGTGGATGATCCGTCATAAAAAAAAAAGTTACATTATTTATGAGTATGCCACCACATTTTTATTTTGCTAGTTGGCACAAGAAATGTAGTTAACTAGTATCGTTGCAATGTCCTTTTGAACTAGTGCTTTTAATAATCATATCTATATAATTCGAGTTCAAACACATTATAAAGTTAATCATATAACTATTCTTTAAGTACTCAAGGCCCATGAAAAATATTTTGGTGTTCCATCAAATTTGTTATAGTTAATTTTTAAAGAATAATTTCTTACAATAATTAATAAATATATTTATTTTATTAAAGAAAAATATATACTTTTGGTCTTTGAAGTTTGATCTTAATTTGAAAATGGTCCTTAGTCGAAACTTAGTCATTGTTTGGTCCCTGCACTTTTAAAATCATAACTTTTTGTACAGTATTACAAATAATAAAAGGCGTTCTACATGCTATTTAATTTTTTTTATAAAATAAAAAACTAGCGTCGCCCTAATCGATGCTTTTCACGAAAATTGAAAAACATATATGTTTTTTATCCCTAAAATTTGAACTTAATTTGAACATAGTCTCTGGTCAAAACTTGGTCATAATTTGATCTTGTACATTCAAAATCATTATTAATATATAATAATAATAATCTTACTGTTAATAAAAATAATATTATATAATAATAATATTATTATATAATAATTATATAATTTTTAATAATATTATTATTATATATTATTATTAATATTATAACTATTATTAGTATTAATATTAATAATAATTATATATTAATAATGATAATATTAATATATAATTAACAATAATTAATAATTAATAATATTATTATATCGATAATAATATTAATAATAATTAATATTATTATTTATTATTAATATTATTATTAATAATATATAATTATTATTATTAATTATTATTATATATTACTAATAGTAACATTATTATTATTTACTCTCAATATTATTATTGATTATTAATATTAGTAATATTATTAATTAATAAGAGTATATAATAATAATAATATTAATATTATTACTTATATATTAATATATAATTTTTGTTAATTGTTAATAATATTAATAACAATTATATACTAGTGTTGTTATTATATATTATTAATAATAAATATTATTATTAATACATAATAATAATAATATTATTATTAATTATATAATAATAATAATAATAATAATAGTAGTAGTAGTAGTAGTAATATCATTATTATGTATTAATAATGATGTGCAAGGACCAAACAATAACAAAGTTTTTACCAAAAACCATTTCCAAATTAGGTTCAAACTTCAGAGATCAAAAACATTTTTTTTTTCATTTTTGTGAAAAGTGTCGATTAGGTCGATGCTAGTTTTTTATTTTATAAAAAAAATAAATAACACATAACATGTAGTTTGTAATATTTAACGATATCCAGAAATAGGGACTAAAAATAATTATTTTGAAAATGAAGGGACGAAACAATGACAAAATTGTGATCAGTGACCATTTCCAGATTAAGGTCAAACTTCAGGGACAAAAAACATATTTTTCCTTTATTAAATTATATTTAGACCTAGAATTATATTTCACATAATCGCAAAATTAAATTTATTTATTTATTAATTCCAACCCATCATCGTTCATTCCATTTCATTATAAGAAATTAGTTGAAGAAACTCAATCATCTCAACTTCATTAAATTTTTTTTATCAGCAATATCTCAACTTCATTAATAACACAGCAAATATATATTTCTATTTTCTCTCTTTTATATACTTCGTATATTGAGCCAATTCCGTAACACTCCTATATAGGAAATATTGTTTTAAATGTTTGTCCATCTAACTTAAAAAATGTATTATCTATATATAGGTAATTTTTGAATTCATGTATATTATTTAAGTGAAAAAACAAAAAAACTAGTTACAACCTTTTCCTTAATAAAAAGTGAAGGACCATTGTCTACCATCGAGCCATTAGTATTTATCAATAAAATATCATTAATCAATTGTATCATGTGTTCAATCCACAATTAATCCCAAACACATTAACCCATGCTATTTCATATATTATGCGGTTGCTTAATGTAATGAAAACGTAGTATTAGATGCAGTAGATTTTGTGAATTGGCTCTTTAACAATTAAAAACCATTGTGACAAACTTTAGTAAGTGGTTATCCAGACTCAAACTCATCAAATAAACAAACTAAAATCTGCAATATAGCCTGAAACCATTTTCCTGTCCTTACCTTGCATGGTAATTTAAATTTTATCAGTATTTTTGGCCCTCCTTCGTTCTTAATTAACAGTAACAGGAGAAGAACATTTTACGATGAAGCAGAAGAACTCTACTAAGCCTCTCCAATTCAAGTTACCAGTTTCACAAGTACTACTTCAGCTATAAGTGAAATGTTTGATTAATTACAACCCAAAGCCGAAAGACGTTTACAATATGGCCACGAGGCACAAGACTTTTTCTCTTAAGATGACGAGAAGGTGTCAATGATGGTTGTGTGAAGTGGGTCACTCAAGTGAGTGGCCCAGTTGTTGAGTGGGCCCTTGCCAGTGGCAGCAGCTTGGACTGCAAAGCCCAAGAAGCCCACCATTGCAAGACGTGCGTGCTTGATCTCTGCCAATTGAAGAGTGGCTTTCTTCTCTGGGTCTGAGGCCAAACCAAGAGGGTCGAAGTAGCTGCCACCTGGGTACAGTCTCTTTTCTGGGTCAAGCTCTGCATTCCTCTGAAACTCTATGTACCCAATTACCAGAACCTCGATCCAAATCAATGTCGTGATTGAGAATGGAAGTGGTTGCCCAAGGTATGATGATCCTTCTACTAGCTCCACCTTAAAACCAAACCATGAAGAAGTGTCTTTCATTTTTCTCGTGCAGAAACTAAAGGTTACACACCAAAACCATGCAGAAACATTCGAAATTGTTGAATATAATTCTCTCATGTTAGTTTCTATTATCATTCTTTGTAAGGAAGTAAACAGAATTATCATAATAAACTTCTATTACTTCTCTCTTGTCAAGGAAAACTTCTGTCAACACTTTCTGCTAATTCATTTTCATGAACTCGTTTTCTACTGATCCAAATTCATGTAGATCTTACAAGCCACTCGAATCTTGTTACTTATTCATCATATCTCATGCCTGATTCTTAATCTAGAAAATTCATACGAATTACAATGAATAACAAATGTTTTAGATCTAAATATGATAAGGTTCTGTGATTTATGCAACCAACTACATCATAAGAGTAATGTGCGTAATATCATGCTCTGTATAAACTTGTCTGGATATAGTATAAATTTCTACATGTAAATTAAAACTAATTCGGGGAAATCCTTTTATATTTATTTATAAGTTATTTTAAATTTAAAAGAAATTCAATATATTTCTTAAAAATATTATGAAAAGATTTGTCATAATAAGTTTTGCTTCTATGAGAAATGAAAAAATTAAAACAAGTTTTCTCGTAAATTAATTTACTAATTTTGCAATCATGTTTCTATACTTTTAATTTTTCATAAATTAATTTTAGCAAGATCATTTAACTTCTTTTTTTATTTTTTATTTTCATACTTAAGGTTGAAAATTTTTCTAGCAAAGATCCTCTAAAAGTGCATTGGAAGGAAATGATTGTTATGTGGAGAAGAAGCAACAGCAGAGAACCGTACCTTGCCGGCGTCCTGCCATGTGACACCGGTGAGCCACTCGACGGAGAGGGCTCCGAGCGTGGCGAGCATGGCCCAGCGTCCGTGGATGAGCTCGCACTCACGGAACCTCTGGAGGCCGAAGACCTCGCTGTAGGGCTGGAACGGCGTGGACTTCACGTCCGCAGCCTCGGTCCTGGTTCCGATGATGATCCCGGCCTCGTTCTTCGCCAGGTTCTGGTCCAGCGAGTCCAGCTCAAACTGCAAATACTCCGCGGGCTTCCCGAGCCCGAACGGGTCGAACCCGTAGTCACCGACAAGGCTTCCGTCCAGCCACTCCGGTGCCTTCGCGCCGGGGTACCACAACGGCCTGTCCGTGCCCGGGCCCTTCGACACCTTCTTGGGCGCGGCCTTCTTCTTTGACCCGAACCCGAATCGCGCCTGGATCCGCCCCGACCCAGAATGCGCGTCCAGGAGGCGCGTCCCCATGAAGGAGGACGTTGCCGCTGCTGTAGCCGTTGCGGTGGCCATGAGTTTGTGCTAACGTGCGCGGTGGTGAGAGAGTTGTGGTGCTTGGTAGAGTTAGTGGTTGGTGTGAGAGAGAGGGATGGGAGATATATTTGATGAGAGGTGGGAGATTGGATAATCCGCGAGTGGGGATTTTGAAGCGTTGGATCCCTGAGAGTATCCATCTAACGGTGGAGATGAGGGTTGCACTTATCGTAATGTTTATCTGGAGGTGCTGACGTGGACTCTGTTTGTGGACCCGCTAAGGTTCCTGACTGTGATCGCTGTACGTGGGAATTTGTGGTGCTGGTTCGATGCTGTGTGGCTCCGACTGTGGATTTGGACAAAAAAATCTAATGCTTTTTTTCGTGGGTTTATTCTAGTTAATCTATTTGGTGTTTCGAAAATTAAAAAAATAATAATGTACCTATAAATTTATCTGGTGCAGCATTGATATTTTTTCAGCGGGTAAAGCATGGGATTCGTGAGAAATACAATGACTGAAACACCAAATATTAAAACATATGCATGTATGTAACATGTATTTTAAGTTATGTATGAAAGACTACGTTAGAAGAGCATAATTATAGTGTAATATGAAGCTGTAAAATCCGTAAATGTTCCCCTTAAGTCTCAAAGTCATCACTACTGAGGTGAATTGGCGATGTGGTTCAGAAGGCGCAAGGATGAATGACAATAGACTTGAAAGTTGTAGAAAGGGTTGTTTATACTTTGGTTCATCTATTAACCATCATCTTATCCGTTTCCTTTATTTTTGCATAAGAATCATTGAGCATGTCAAGAATAAGAATAACAAAGTTAGAGCTGAGTGTGATTTTTACTGTCATGATAAATTTAAGCATTTAAGGTTTTTTTTATAAAATTTTATAATTTAAATAGATTATATATATATATATACACCTATCCGGCCTAGGTCATTATCAATGTCAAATCCAAAATAGTCATAATAAATATTAGATGCAAGTATGAGATCTTCATGAAATAATGACCTTCCTAAATATAAGGAAAGGAGATATTTCGATTATATTTAAAGATGGGACAGTGATATTATGACTCTCATATGTTGATTCTCATCTCTTGATTCTCATCCTTTACTCCTTAACATAGTTTAATGTGGGTCATTGATTAATGTACCACTATCTTTCTCTTTGAAAGAATCAATAATCCACATTAAAACCACATCAGGCAGTAACGAGAGTCAAAAAATGAGAGTCAAAATATAATTTTCCTTAAAGATATATCATCTTATGATGTCTGTTATTATATTTGTTATCATATAATAGGCCTAAGAAAGCCTACAAATACATATTATAACATGGAGTATGTTATGGGTATTACCGAATTCGTTCTTGTTTTGACGGAAAATCTTTACATTAATTGGGTATGGTGGGATGTACATATCTATTACCTGTCCCCATATCTGTCTCCACCACATCCTGATCCCCGTTTAAATATTTAAAATATTCATTGTCTAAGTAATCTTATATATATATATATATATATACACACACACACACATACTTTTTATTTTTTATTTCTTTTTTTTATTTTGTTTGTCATGAAATTCATTCTTATCTCTAATACATTTCTCATCTTATCATAACTTTTATGCAATTATGTTCAAACGATGCATGTCAATTAAATATTTTTTATGTCTCACAATTGAATATTTTTACCCTTTTTTAATATTTTTATTTATTGTATATTTTCTTTTCACGTGAGAATGTTTACCATTATCAATTTAATTGTTCGATAGTATAAACATTTCATTTATTAGGTAATATAAAAAAAAATTTCTTTTTTATTATATTATTATTAATGTTTGTTTCATGTGAAGAACTCTTTCATTTCACTAAAACATTTTCGTTATATATTAATCATTGACTAAGTTGATATTTGAAAAGTGTTCCTGCATGAACAACATTAGATTATTATGGGACTCAAACCTCATCTTACCACAATCTTTCCTCGGTCATATTTGCCATGCCTTCATCACCATATACTTGATAGAACATGAGGGGTTACCCAACGATCAAGTCAACAAAAGCTCTCAAAGTCAAATCTCTCATGCACTAATGAAAATGCATATATAAATGTATATATAAGTTATAATTAAGTTTAATTACTAATTTGGTCTCAAATTGGAGAGGGACCGAATTGCTTCATTTTGTAAAGGTTAAAATACTCCATTGGTCCTCGTTTTTGTACCAAAATCTCAATTTGGTCCTCGTATTTTTATTAATCTTAATTAGGTCCACATTTTTGTAAATTAGTAACAATTAGGTCATTTCCGTTAGTATAGAACTAACACCGTTAAGTAAGTGCCATGTGTAAGCTCCTCGTTTTTTTGAATTTTTTGGATTTTTTGAATTTAATTTTTTTTTAAAATATTTATGCCACATGTCATGTATGTAGTGTGTCACGTGTCAATCTAATATGGTGACATGTGTCAAATTATCGTATGAATCTCAATTTCGTCCTCATATTTATTAATTTGATTTGATTTCAGTCCCAAAATTTTTTAAAAATTTTCAATTTCAGACGCTCCAAATTTAGACCAAATTTTACTTTTATATAATATTATGATTATTTTTATTAAAATTGATATTTTTATTAAATATTTTAATAATATTAATTGTATTTAATATTAAAATTTTAAATATATTTATTTTAATTTGTTATAAAATTGTTTTAAAATTTTACATTTGAATTTATAAAATTGTTATTTTTAAGCCAACTCTAAAAAATTGTTGATATATAATATTATACAAATATTTCAAATATAATTTATTAATCTATATATTTATAATTTTAAAATAAAATTTAAATAAAGTTTAATGTAAAATATAAATTTAAATAAATTAAATATTGTTAAAAATATGTGATAGAAATATCACTTGTAATAAAAGTATCATCATTAAATTTATATAAAAATTAAATTTGATCTAAATTTGGAGCATATGAAATTAAATTTTTATAAAAAAATTTGGGACTGAAATCAAATCAAATTAACAAATATGATGACCAAATTGAGATTCATACAATAATTTGACAGGTGTCACCATATTAGATTGACATGTGGCACACTACAAACGTGACACGTGGCATAAAATTTTAAAAAAAATTAAAAATAATTTAAAAAATAATTCAAAAAAATTCAAAAAATTCAAAAAAACGAGGAACTAACACGTGGCACCAACTTAACGTTGTTAGTTCTATACTAACGGAAATGACTTAATTGTTTCTGATCTACAAAAATGTGGACCTAATTGAGACTAATAAAAATACAATGACCAAATTGAGATTTTGGTACAGAAACGAGGACTAACGGAGTATTTTAACCTTTTTTAGAAAAAGATGACCAAATTGAATCAAAATTATAAATAAGGGAAATAAATTAAAAATAAACACGGTCACATGATAGTAACATGACACGTGGCACTGTACAGATACAGTGTTAACGTCAATTTAACGAAAAAGACCAAATTAAACATTTTTTAAAATTGGAGGACTAAATTGAACAAATAAAATATTATGGGTCTTTTTTAAAATTCCAATGAAATTAGAGGACCAAATTAGGTATTAATCCATTTTATTATTATTAGTTTAATCTTTGTTCTTTGTATGATTTTTTTCAAGTGATGTAATATAACTTTTATTAGTATATAGAAAAAGAGATTTCATTAGAGTTTAAAAAATTGAAATAAATAAACATTTAAAATAATTTTTAATTTAAATATTTATTTTTCTTTCATACTTTTTTAAAAATATTTTTAAATTTAATCAACTAGGTTTCCTTAATGTTTGCAAATTTAATAAATGTTTTGGTTTTCACGAAATGTTATTTGGTATTCTAATTTGAAACGTATATAATTATAATATAATTTATTTTTAAATATTTGATATTGAACAAACAACATTCATTTTAATATTGAATATTTAATAATTTAATGTTTCCTTTACTGTAACTTTTTATTATTTTATAAAAATTAATTAATTGATATTGAAATAGTAAGAAAACGGGTATGGGTACGGGAACAAGTATATACCCATCACTTGGTAGGGATGGGAATGGGACAAAAACTTGATACTCGTTGGATTTGGGTGTGGGTAGAGTTGTCAAAACGAGTAACCCGACCCAACCCACCACGAGTTGACCACTTAGTGATCTAACCCAACCTGGCTCACTTATTAGCGAGTCAAAAAAAATTCAAACTCGGCCCAACCCACCATAGGTTGATGAGTTAAACGGGTTGGCTCATTAGCTCACTTAATTAAAAAAAATACAATTTCTTTCTTCCATCTTAAAAAAAAACTAAATTATAATTATGATTAAAATGTAAATAAACTTCAATAGAATCTAAATACAATCCAAAAGATGTTAAACTTCAAATATAAACCAAAATCACAAAAAATACATGCATTTTTTTTCTTTTAGGAATGGGTATATGATAGTGAAACTTGTTATCGTCCTGCCCTGTTGTCATTCTTAGTGGTGATGGAAATCACCCTAAGAGCTTGTAGCATGAGCCAATGACTAGGTCCATATTCATTTTCCTTATTTTTAAATAGTGAAATAAATGTAGAAATGTGTATAAACGTTTTCATTTTGGGCTTTATATTTTAGGACCATTTTCTTCTATAATCTATTTGAGCTTTTGTGGCCCAATTCTATATGGTTTCTTTTATTGGCCTACTTTAAAAGGCAGCTCCAATGATCCTATGCGACCCAATGTTTCTAGCAGTTTGAGCATATGTTTCTTGGGCGAATTCAGATGTGCACTCCAAAATAAAGAATACTATGAAGAAAGGGAAATATCATGCCTCTTATTTTGAGGCTCGAAAAGTTATTTGTGAACTTGGACATGATTACACAAAAATATATGCTTGTGTAAATGATTGCATTCTTTTTCGAGGTGATTATTTGAAATCAACATCATGTCTAACCTGTAAATTTCCTCGATATAAAGATTTGAATAACAAGTTACCCCACAAAGTTATGCGTTATTTCCCTTTAGCTCCAAGGTTACAACAACTATATGTATCACCTGATATTGCAAAAGAAATGAGGTGGCACAAAGATAGGCCTTTTTATGAAGACGAGAAAATGAGACATCCAGCTGATTCTATTGCTTGGAAAATTTTTGACTTAGAATATCCATCATTTGCATAAGATTCATGCAATGTTAGACTTGACCTAGCAAGTGATGGTTTTAATCCATTTGGAAACATGAGTACTTCATATAGTGTGTGGCCCGTTGTTTTAATTCCTTACAATTTGCCACCTTGGATGTGCATGAAGGATTCTTATTTTATAATGTCAACACTTATTCCGGGTCCTAAAGCTCCTCGTAATGACATTGATGTATATTTACAACCTTTGATTGATGAATTAAAAGAATTGTGGGAAAAAGGTGTAAAGACATATGACGCGTCAATGAAAGAAACATTTCAATTACATGCATCAATTTTGTGGACTATTAATGATTTTCCCACATATGGAAATCTATTGGGATGGAGTACTAAAGGAAAATTTGCATGCCCTTGTTGTAACGAGGATACATGATCCTTAAGTTTACCAAATGGAAAAAAATTTGTTATATGAGAAGTCGTCGATTTTTGTCACTTCAACATTCTTGGAGAAATAATGCCAAAGCTTTCGATGGTACTAAAGAAAAGCGTCTAGCTCCAAGACAATTATCCGGAAATGATATAGTTCTACAATATCAACAATTTGATCAGGTTAGTATTATTATTATTTTTTCTATTGAATATTGATTCAGCTATTTTTGTTTTTTTCATTATTTATTTAATTAATCGATAAATTTATATATTATTTTCTCTCTCTTAAAGATATAATTAAAGTAAAAAATATCATTTATTTAAATATTTTTTAAAATTTAAACATTACGGAAATTATACAGTTAACCCATATTAACAATTTAATTAGGTTGTTGTTATTATTTGCTTCTATCAAATATTAATTCATTTATTTTTTTATTTTTTGATTTAAATAATTGTTAAATGTATATATTATTTTTTCTCTCTTAAAGATAGAATTAAAGTAGAAGATATATTTATTTACATATTTTTTAAAATTTAAACATTACGTAGATGATGTAGTTCAACCATATCAACATTTGGTATGTTAGTGTTATTATTTGTTTTTACCAAATATTGATTCAGATATTGTTATTTTTTTTATTATTTATTTAAATAATTGTTAAATTTATATATTAATTTCTCTCTCTTAAAGATAGAATTAAAATAAAAGATATCATTTATTTAAATATTTGTTAAAATTTAAAAATTAAATTATTTTCCTTAATGAGAGATCCAATTACAATAAAAAAAATTATTTTAAAAATTATTTTAAATTTAAGTTCCAAGTATAATATATTGAAATAAACAAAATTAATTCAACAAACATGTGATATGAGTGATATATCGAAGACAGTGGTTGATATCTAATGTGTCACAGAAACATGATTTTCCATTGTACAGAAATGACTTAGTTCAATTTACAACTAATGAAAATCCAATGATACCTATGAAGGTTATTTCTGACGATGACGAAGAAAGATGAAACTATTAATTTATTAGAGGATGAAGAAAATAATATTATTGAGGAAGATGATAGTCAGTGGCGGAACTTGCTCGATATTTATGGGGGTGCCAAAATATACTTAAAATTTATATATTTAATTTATATATTTAATTATGGATCCGTAAGATTATTTAACTTAATAATAATTGAATCAATACTA
>Ga0214545_1008586_pt1 | contig 16194 bp, 9 predicted proteins | sample CNSS4metaG_FD_160064 | JGI IMG/M metagenome (GOLD analysis project Ga0214545, IMG submission 160064) | Root nodule microbial communities from cowpea collected in UCLA plant growth center, Los Angeles, California, USA - CNSS4 | ecosystem: Host-associated > Plants > Roots > Nodule | place: USA... | reverse complement strand
CTAAGGAAAAATTAAAATCAAACCCTTGTGGTAAGGACCTAGAAAATAGAGCATAAGTAAAATTTATAAGTAGGACACGATTATTTTATTTTAAAAATTCGAGATATAAATAGAAAATAGTTAATAAAGTTTTATTTTGTAAAAGTTGTTATCTTTTCTCTTAATATGTATTCTCTCTTAACTTTTGATCTTTCTATTCATGACTATTCTACCTAACAAAAGTTATTAAACATTTTTTATCAAAAAAAAAAACAAAGGAATATTACACAAACAAACAACCAAACTATAGGTATGACTTTGATCACCTATAGGTTTGTTAGTGATGAATGGATAAACAAGCTAATTCATGAGCATATATTTACAAGTTTGTGCTCTCATTTTTTATCACTTTCTTTTTCCCATTGTTGATCTCATTGTTGCTTGATGAACAAGTCTTCTCTAGGTATCCTTTCTTCTTTCCATTGCTCTTTGATGAATAATTCTTCCATAGGTAATAAAACAATAAGATGAAAGTTAATAATTCTTTTCATTGACAATTCAGAATGCTCTCTTCTTTCTTTCTCGTCCTCTCTCTTTTCTTCCTCCTCTCTTTTTCTAGTCCCGTCTTCTTTCTTTTCTTTTTCTCTATCTTATTTCTCTTTTCTCTCTCCTTCTTCTTTCTCTTATTTTTCTTTCTTTTCTTTCTCGTCCTTTTTTTCTCTTTTCTTTCTCTTCTTTTTCTCTGTTTACCTTTGTTTCATTTTCTATAAGTGTTTCCTTCTCATGTGCTCTTTTTAACTTTTTCTCTTGCCTTCTTTTCAATACATCTAATTTTTACAATGTCCTTTCTTCCTCCTCTTTCAAGTATAAAATGTAGTTGTTGAGGTTTTCATTATTCATGGGACTTGCATCCCCATTAGGACATTGATGAGTTTCATAGCCTTCACATTTAGAACATCTGAGTGCACTTGTCTTTGACAATGATTTTCTATCATGATTGTGCTTCCTTTTAATACTAGCAATCTTGCCATTTAGCTTTACAATTTTGGATTCCAAGGAATTAACATCCTCTAACAAGGCCTCACAAATACTAGTTGTATCCATATGTGTCACTCTCTTGGTGTTAGTATTATAGTGCTTGATTTAGTCTCACATCGCTTAGAATTGTGAGATGTGGTTCTCTATTTTACTATATAATAGACCTTATGTAAAGCTTAAGATACACCGAAATAAAAATATTTCCTAGTGTAGTCGTAGACGTAGACATACACATTGTACGCAGAACCACATTAAATTCTTGTGTCGTTTATTTTTCTCTCCTTATTCTTTCCTTTATTGGCTTGTTCCTAACACTTGGTACTTTCAAATCCTCTAACCAAATGATCCTGGTTAGGAGTAGGATAGTTTAAATCATATGTTAAACCTATTCCCGAAGGATGTCTTTGCGGAAACATGTTGCATTACTCAATATTGCTAGTTCCTACAAGAAATGGTTAGTAATAATAAAATATATTTATGACCACACCACTCTTCTAAGTGTTTCTCTCAAAATTTTACTCGTGTATCACTCTTTGTAGGCTTTTCTTGAAAGTACTATCTTGCCTTCTGCCACTCAATTCCCTTTAGTGCTTGGCAAAGAACTCCATGAGCTGAAACAAGATGAACAAATAACATGAAAAATGTTACGAGACCTAAAACTTGAGTTAAGAGGTCGAACAAAAAATAAAAAACTCAAGACAAAACTTCAAGGAGTTTTAAAGACATGAAACAATAAAATTAGAAAATATAAGACTACCAAAGAGAGTTAAAGGAGACAACATGGAGACTCTAACAAAAAGACTGATTGCAATTCAATATATCAATAAACCACAAATAAAACTACAAAAGAAAAAAAAAGTGTTAAACTCATTTTTTTTCTTGGATCCTTACTTCCCTTATTTATTTCTTTTCTTTCAATATATAAATATTTCCTTTTGACTTTGATCCATTATTCTTTCTTTTCTTTTCAATTTTGCAGTTCAACACACAAACAAACTAAACAAATTGTCCTTCAACCCTTAAACTCATGCAAATAAATGTAATTGTACTTACAAACCCCTAAACAGAAAAATAAATAATTTTCACGAATCAAATGTAAAAATACACAATTTAAAGGAAGAACACGAAAAAAAACACAACAAATTAAAAATTTAACAAAATTGGATAAAACCTTAGGGGTTTTACTCCTTACAAAATTTTAAGAATAACAAAACAAACAAAATTTCAAAATAAAGCACAAAACACAGACTTTCAAAAATTTTAGTTTTTTTTAATTTTATTTCATATGACAGAAAATAAGATAGAAGTGGAAATTCAAACTAGAACCTTGCTCTAGATACCAGATGATACAATCCTATACAGGAAAGAGTACAATCCCTTATAAATTTGAATCCTCAAGAGGCACAACAAAAATAAATCAAAGAAGAACGCAAAATAAGATAGGGATGAAGGATGCCACAATCTAGTAGATTGATAAGTCAAGTGAAGATTCACCACAAAGATATCGATCTTTAATAAGAACCTGAGGTCTAAGCCAAGAACAAAGAGAATCCTTTCTTTAATGAAATAAAATTCAATATATGACTAAAAGTATTTACATAAGGTTTTGGTACCTCTATATATAGGCATATAAGTTTAAGAAAACATATAAACCCTAAAAGAAAGCTCAAAGCCCAAAAAACATAAAAATAACAGAAAATGAACATTAAAGACGCAAACTTTCGCCTAGGGAGGCCCACTCGCCCAATGAACACAAACTAGCTCACCTAATGAGATTCATTCATCCAACCATTTAACATTATGCAAAATTAAAATAAAATTATAATTTATTTAATTTCCTAAATTATTTTTCAATTGTGCTCACGATCTTCTCTTATTTAAGTTTCCTCCTTCATGAAACATTATAAGATGGAATGACAACAGGGAGGATAGAGTACGGGTAATACCTCCCTCGCATCCTATCTCCTGGATAAATATCCGCTCCGTACCCGTACCAATATCCATGCGGGTATTCGTTATATTGGTACCCGCATATTTTTTTAATATTCACGGATATCCACCGGTACCCGCGAGTATTTACAAGGAAAAAAATTAATATTTAACTAAATATTTTAACCATAAATTCAAATAAAAATAAAATGTAAAACATTGATAAATTTCAAACAAAGGGCGAATAACCTATTTAAATAGTGTTGAATGAAATTTTATAAAGAAATGGAGATTTTTAAAGCCAATTGATAAAAAATAACTCGTTTAAAGTCAATGTGTTAATGTTTTAATAATGTTTTTAATTTTTTTTAATTTAAATTAGAGTATAGTGGTACGGTTATCCATGGATACAGATAATATGATACCCGTACCCGCCCCGTTAACATGCAAGTGTAAAAAATACTCGCACCCGTTACCCGCATGTATCCATTTACAATATTTATTTCTCATCCATTGTGGTTTTTATCCATGGATACCCAGAGGTACAAATTTTTTTGACATCCCTAATTATAAGCTTCAAGTAGACATGTTTTGATCTTTGAACTTGTGATAGATCCTTTGAATTGCAAATGTTCATCCTCAAGATTTTCTTATATATGTTCATATGTTTGTGAGATTGTCCTCTATCATACCTTCCTTCTTGAAGATAATTTATCATCGAATTCGTACAAATTGAAATTCAGGAGATAGTCCTCTATCACATTTGTTTTGAAAAATTGATGCAATCAAATCTTTCCTGTTAGATTTGTACCAACGATGTTAAAGACATGTCACATTTAAGTTCGTAGTTTGTTTTGTTTTTTATATTTAAGTTTTTTATTTATTTTTTCACTTGTCTGGCTAGTGTTATGCCATGTGGCACTATTAGTTTGACAATATCATCCCTTTCTTCATTCTTTGGACCATCCTTTTCTTCAATCTCATATTTACTACACCATTGGAAATAATTGCTTGCCAACCAATTCATTACATTCACTCTATTAAACAAAATAACAAAAACACACTTCAAATATACGAATAAACACTTATGGTTTACAAAAAACAAAAAGAAAAAAAAATTGCTTCCATGGATCTTACCTTCAACTTAGGGCAACCCAAATTTTTTTCCCTATTCGTAAGGGTTCTAGTAGTTCTCAAGAATGTTTTCTCAACATAGTAGCAAATGGGTATTACACCCAACCTCTTCGACCCAACACCATGAGAAGACATGCTAGGATTTTGCCACTACAAAAAACATGGTTATTATCTATGCCTAAAATTCGTAGGTAATTTGATGTTATCTACGAATAAACTGCTAAACATATCCCATAGGTAATAAGCTGGTAGATAACATTATCTACGAAAATATGTTTCATAGGTAATTTACCTATGAACTTTGTAACATCTCGTCAAGATATTACTAATTTAAATAAATAAAACTATTAAAATTATAAAGCTGCCGTATTTATGAATAAACCTCATTTCCTAAAAACGCGGGAAATTTAAATTTTATTAACTTCCGAGAATAAAAGCAAAATTCATAGTTCATAAAACTGAAATGACTTAATAAAATCTCTCATAAGAGTTTACAAAATAGTCCAACTCAAAATAATACAAAAACATGTAAAACTCTCAAGCATTTCCCACGCTCCGTGACTAAGCCTCACCGGCTCCACCTGCATCAACATTCTTTGCTCACGTGTACCGCGTACACGATCATTGCCAAACACAAGCAGATAGGGTGAGCTTAAGAAAACAACATATATCATAACAAATATCAAATAACCAATTAAACAGCTGCAAACTCTACAAGTATCGAGATACCATCTCTTAATCAATTCTCTAACGTCTGGCCACAACCAGACCATTCGTGTTCTACCTCTTCTGGTGATTACTCTCAAGATAATTTGCTGCCAAACCTATCGGCCACAACTGACAGAGCACGTGCGGGAACCAATGCCACGAATCACACACCGTAACGCCAAGTGGAGTTCCCAATTACGAACACAGTCCGTAATGTCCAAAGACTACCAAACTCGTCAATCAACAACTGAGGAGGGCAATCTAACTAGAACTATCCGTACTGGCCACAACTAGCACACTCACATCGGCAACACTCACCAACCCGAGCTCAACTCAAGGGTTCCTCGTGTTCATCCGCCATCCCGAGCTCAACTCGAGGGATGCCATTCTGAGCTCAACTCGAGGAATGTACGTGCTTAACCCCTATCCCGGGCTCAACTCAAGGAACCCAACAATCTTACCTTTAAAGCACCACCAAAAGCCTTGTAGAACACCCTACGAAGTCCAATAACTAGGACTTACAACAGCCAAATCGCCTAGCGGGGGACATGTACCGCTAGGCGCCACAACTTTCAGACCGCCTGACGGGGGACACGTACCGCCAGGCGCCAAGCGCCTCAAAACATGCAAATACAGCAGTCACCGCCTGGCGGTTCAGCCCCCACCGCCAGGCGCCCAAGGCTCCAAGACCCCACTGTTTCAGCCACAACCGCCTAGCGGACCCACCTTCACCGCCAGGCGGACGTGACACCAGATCTCACTATTTCTGTCGCCATCGCCTGGCGGAATGCTATTCCTTTGCCAGGCGCCTCCTGCACCATTAACCCACTGGTTCCTCGCTATCGCCTAGCGGACCTAGCCTTGTCGCCAAGCACCGTATCAGTACCTGTGTTGTACTGGTTTTTGGTCAGATATTCTCCGTACCTTACTCTCATACCCACTCTCAATCCATTATGCTCTTAACTCAATGCAACGTATTGTATATTGTATAGACATATACCACTTTTCCCTTCTACCACAACTCCACACGAAATAATTCCACTTCAAGAGACTTCCCAATTGTTGGGGGTCATCCATGTTCTCCCAAACCAATACCTATATATGTAGTTTATTAAGGTCCTGACAGTATTGGAATATTTTATGAGCTAACATGCTTCCCACATTTCAAATTACCATTCTCTCTCTACTTTATACACCCAATATTCGGTTTATAGATAGATTGTAAATATCCTTACCTTAGTTGGGTCATTATACACTAACGTCTTCAACTCCCCCTTTACCCTTTTCAAATTTCCATTTCCTCCCCTCACTGAACACCAAAATACCCCAAACCCAGCACCACAATTGTGACCACGCAGACACACTGCTGCTGCGGTGGCGCCTGACGCCTGGCCCCGTGCTGCCAGGCGGTACAATTATTTCTGGCAGAATTCCAAACTCTCAGCCCCCCCCCCACGATGCTTTCCACACTTCCGTCCGAGGTTCCCCTTCATCTATCTCAATCAAAATTTCCAGACACATGATAAATATGGCACACAATTCACCTTGATCACTCACAAAATCAGTATACAGGGTTTAACACCTATTACAACCAGTTCCATTTACGAAGCAACCTAATATGAAACCCTAAAGTTTCACCCACACTGTTCCATCAATTTTACCTATCACTTGTACTGGTTTTCAATCGATTATGACTCTATTTCATCTCTAAATCACTAACCCTTGATTTCCATCCGATCAGAATCACTCCAGATCACACAAAACCTCAAAACCGAGCCAATTCTACTCGCGTCGCCTGGCGGGTGTGCATGACCGCCAGGCAGTGTATCTTAGAACCTAGAAACTGGGGTACAGGTTTGTAGCACTTGGCGGTACAGGGATTCACCGCCAGGCGGTTCCTCATGGAACCCAGAAAATGCAGTAAAATGACATGTGTCGCCTGGCGGCTATGAGCAGCCCGCCAGGCGGTTTCTGGAAATTTTCCAGAAACATGAAAACTCATTCAATTTACCAAAATACACATCCAATGGTTCATGCTTGCACACAAAATAAATTATAACATGCAAAGAAGCGGGTTCAGCTCCCCTAACCTGGTTTTTCTCCGCTTAAAGTTTGACGATTAAATGTCCTCCCTTCACCAATTGGCTCCTTAGCCTTCTCTCAATTCAGCCCCAAAGATCACACCAAAACCTCTCCCACTCTCTGATTTTCGCTCTCTCTTTAGGTATAGTTTCCAGCTTGCCAAAACCCTTCCCTTTACCTCACTTTTACCTTTTAAAGTATGCCTAAAAACTAGCCAAATGCCTTAGGACGAAAATTTACTATTAAGTGGTGTTTAATGTCATTTACCAACTCATTATGGCTATTTCCCAGCCTCTCCTCATACCACTAGGGTTTCCTTTCAACCTTTTCATATTCAACCCAAATCCAAAAATACCAAAAAAACAAAGTTTAATGTAAGTTCTCCAAGACTTGAACCTATACCATGCCATTGTTAAATCATTATCAAACCATCATGCCAATTCATATTTCATGGTAATAATCATAATTCAATTATCATACTATTTCCCAACATGATTATGCTATATTAAAATAACAAGGAATGATAACACAAAATGGCATACATAGGACTTAACCCAAGTCCTCTCACACAAACCAAAGTACTTTCAACCACATAAGCTAGCACTTTGCCACATCATTCCACTCATAATTTAATGTCATAATTAATTCTCCCACCCACATTTATTAATTAATTAATTATTTAATTAATTAAATTTTACGGGTCTTACAAATTTTATTTACAAAATTGTGGTGTAAAAAGTTATTTATGAAAATACTAGCAGAAAAGGTATACTTACTAGTACTTGAGTTACTTACAAAATATTTTGTAGGTAAATTATCTACAAAATATTTTGTAGACAGATTACTTACAAAAAGTTTTGTAGGTAATTTACCTATGAAAAACTTCATATATAACTTACCAATGAAAGTTTTTGTAGATAATTTAAAAACAATTTTTTTCGTAAATAACTTAAATATAAAAAAATAAAAAAATAATAAAAAATTATAAAAATAAGAACTGACACGTGGCATGTATTGTTAAAAAACGTTAACTATTTAAACACCATTAATGAAAAGAACTAAATTAACCACAATTTGACAAAAATGAGGATCTAATTGAACACAAAACGAAAATAGGAACCAAATTGAATAAAAACAATAAAAATAGGAATCAAATGTATATTTAAGCCTAAAACAAAATCAACAAAACAATTGCTTGTTGACTTTATTCACAAGCCCAAATAAATTCAATTTTCTAATTGATTAATAAAAGATTTGGTCATCCTCCAAAAACATTGAAATTCAACAAAATAAAAATAAAAAACTGGCATACTTGATGATACACCAAGAAAACTCATTTGTAAATAATAGAACTTACACTACTTTATCTTCCAAGCATTTATGTGTCTCTTAACAATACACAACACCAAATCACAAAATAATAATAATAATAAGAATTACCTCATCCACAACAATTACATAAGCATAGATTCTACAAGTTAAATCCTCCGATATTATCCACATTCTTTTTTATACTATATATGTTTTACGTTTTGTATGAAAATTTCATCAAAATTTAATATGTTTATCTACGAACTTTTAATAATTAACTCTTTCTTTGTTATTTATGGACGTTGATGTTTCTACGCAATATTTTCATAAATAAAACAAAATTATAAAAAAAAATTAAATAATCATAGATGACTTTTTGTAGATGACTTTTCATATATAGACAATAACACAATAAAAACACTTCTGCAGCACTCAGAATTTCATAACTAGTATTTAATTTAATAAAAATGCATAGCCAGTATATATTTTAAAATATATAAATACATTATAAATGCATAGCCAGTATATATATATATATATATATATATATATATATATATATATATATATATATATATATATATTATATATATAAAAATAATATTTTTTCTACTATTTTTCCTAAGAATTTTAATTGGCAGGTAATTCTTTTGTGGGTAATCATTTTCTACAAAATTATAAAATTTATAAGTATTTTCTACAAAATTTGTTGCGAAAAATGTTTTATACAAAATATTTTGCAAGAAAATTGATAGCAATTTTTTTTTCACAACAAAATTTGTAAGTATTTTTTCCGAAAAAATTTTAAAACAAAATTGATAGAAAAGATGAATTTTTTAGTAGTGATCGTTACGTACGATTTTTTTTTTTAAGTAATATCTTTTAAAATAATTTTTGTTTTCTTTTTTATACTATATATGTTTTACGTTTTGTATGAAAATTTCATCAAAATTTAATATGTTTATCTACGAACTTTTAATAATTAACTCTTTCTTTGTTATTTATGGACGTTGATGTTTCTACGCAATATTTTCATAAATAAAACAAAATTATAAAAAAAAATTAAATAATCATAGATGACTTTTTGTAGGTAATCAACAATTTCCGTGTAATATGCATCTCATAACCATTATATATGCAAGAGGAACAAGAAAAATGAGTGAAACATACCGAAGCCGATAAAAAAGAAACATTTTTAATCAAGATTTTACGCTAATTTTTATAAGTCCCTCTATGTCGTTAAAATCCAAGAAAACAAATTATCTACTTTTTGCTTTAATAGTAAATTTTAATTGAATTTATGAAAGTTTTACAAAAAAAAAAAATAATAAAAAAAATGATAATTTTTATCATTTAGAATATTTTAAATTCTTTTATAAAAGAATCTATTTTTTAAAAAATAGTGAAGATTCTGATTTCTTTCTCTAAAAAAAAAAGTAGATTTTAAAGTCATGATAATTTCACAATCTTATGTTTCTCGAACATTCAATTTAACAACTTTATAAATGATTATTTATTTTACTGAAATATTATAATTTATTAGATGCTCTAACTTGACCCAATAATATAAAATTGACGCGCATGTCACGGGTGCAATATGTTATTTCGTACCAGTACAATTCTGATATGAATCTATGTATCACTTGATTATTATTTAATTAAGTCGGAACAATTAAAAACGAGATTTTTAAATGTTAATTTTTATCGATTCTAACTTAATAACGATGATGATAACGAAACAAGTAAGGTTTGGATAGTATTTTTCTTGTTAAACTATTCTTTTGATCCCTCTATTTGTCATACAATTTTAGTTTGGTCTTTAAGTTTTTCGTTGTCTCAATTTGGTCCTCATTTTCTTAAAAATGACTCAATTTAGTCTTCACCGTTTACTTTAACCAGACGGTGTTAAAGTCAACGTCACATGTCAATTTATGGTTCTTTTGAATTTTTTTAATATTTTTTTTTAATTTTTTTAAATTTTTAAAATTTTTTTTGACACGTGTCACTTCACCGTTGTACCACATGTCAAAGTGACTCAATTTAGTCCCTATATTTGTTTTTAGTTTCAATTTAATCTCAAATTTTGTAAAAATGAAGCAATATTGTTCCTCCTTAGATTGAGACTCAATTTAATCTTTGTATACAACTTATGATGATATTCTTAATAAAATTGACATTTTTATTAAATATTTGTAGAAATATTTTTAAACAAGTTTTTTTTTTTAGTTTTATTATTAAACATAGTTAAACCCCAAACTTAATTTCAAAAATTAACAATTTTCTTATCATATATAAAGACATCAAGTGTATCATATTATACAAACTTAGTAAAGATTAAAAATCAAATAATTTGTCACACATAAGTTTAGAAACTAAATTTCAAGTTTAAAACAAAATCAAAGTTTAATGTTTTGTGAAGAATTTAAAGTTAATTTAAAATATTTATAGAAATATTTAATAAAAATGTTAATTTTAGTAAAAATATCACCATAAAATTTATAAAAAAGTAAATTTAATGTCAATTTGAGGAAAAATAATATTGCTTCATTTTTATAAAAATTGAGACTAAATTAAAACAAAAAACAAATATAGGGACCAAATTAAGTCACTTTGACACGTGGCACAACAGTGTAGTGACACATGTCAAAAAGAAAAAAATTAAAATTATTTTTTTAAAAAAATAAAAAAAATAAAAAACACCAGAAATTGACACGTGACGTTGACTTTAATACTGTCTGATAAAGTTAACGATGAGAACCAAATTGAGTCATTTTTTAGAAAATGAGAACCAAATTGATGACAAATAAAGACTAAAAGAATAATTTAACCTATTTTTTTATATTTTATTTACAAGATAAATATTTATCTCATATTTATATAGATATCCGTTGTTTAAATAGTGACGTATATTTTTAATATCTATAGAAATTAACATATTACATGATTAATTGTTAAGAAAAGTTAAAGTATTTCAGAAAAATACTAATTAAAAAAAAAATGTTACTATAAGAAGACAAACATCTTCTTCTTCGGTCCAAAGGTCCTTTCCTCTGAATCAGAACTAGCATCCATGAACGGCACTCGCTCTCGTTCCAGACCCGAGTATATCCCGGGCCATATTCCGGACCCTTCCTACGTCCGGATTTTGGACACCACCCTCCGAGACGGCGAGCAGGCCCCCGGCGCCGCCATGACCGCAGAGCAGAAGCTGCGGATCGCGCGGCAGCTGGCGAAGCTGGGCGTGGACATCATCGAGGCGGGGTTCCCTTGTGCATCGCAGGAGGACTTGAATGCCGTGAAGATGATAGCGCAGGAAGTTGGAAACAAATGTGACGATGATGGGTACGTTCCGGTGATTGTTGCGATGTGCAGGTGCAATGAGAAGGACATTAGAACTGCATGGGAGGCTGTGAAGGAGGCGAAAAGGCCAAGGCTTTTGCCCTTCATCGCCACCAGCCCCATTCACATGGAGTACAAGCTCCGAAAAACCAAACAGGAGGTTCTTCAAATAGCTCGTCACATGGTCGCTTTCGCTCGCAGTTTGGGTTGTCGTGATATCGAGTTCGGTGCTGAAGATGCAGCCAGGTTCCTCTCACTCAACTCTTTCTACTTTCATATATATCTTCAATGAACATTACAGAACCCTATGTTTTCAATGAACACAACACTAGGTTCTTACAGAGGTAGACAGAATCTGTCCTATCATCCTAAATAAAGTCTTCATGGTACATTCTTCAAAGCCGTTAGTACAAATTCGAAATAGAACATTTCAGAAAATACTCCAAGATTTCACAACAAATATTTATAAGAAAATAAGATATAATTTTCATTAAAAATTTTAAAGTTTTACATTAAATAAAAATAAATATGGTAAATGATACATAAATTTATCTGAAAGAAATTTATCATTAACTAGTTAAAAATTATCACTGACATAGTTCCAAATTATGGCTATGATGTTGTACCATGGATGCCGTATGGAGAATTAAAACTTTATACCAGTGCACTGTTTGTTCGCAATGTGACACCATCCAATAATTTAGAAAATAAAACATTTCAGAGTCGACTTTTGAAAAAAAAAACTGTAGGTTTGACAACTACTTCTAATAATAAATTATTAAATTAGGATATTTAACTAAACATAAATTAAGTTATTAATAAAGTATAAAAGTGGTTGCAGGTATAAAAGTGGTTGCCGGATGGTGATATAAATTCACGTGGCTGGTAATATATAACACAATTATTTTGAGGTGTGTTTTTCTTAAGCTTTAATTAAATAATTTATTATTAAAAAAGTACAAAGTGGATGTTTAAGAAAAATAAGGTAGTTAAACTGCTTTTCCTTTTTATTTATTTTGAATAAATTGTTGACTGAAAATGTTGAATCTTTGTTGGAGCAGATCGGATAGAGAGTTTCTGTATGAAATATTTGGAGAAGTTATAAAAGCAGGGGCAACAACTGTGGTCATAGCAGACACTGTGGGCATAACAATGCCATTCGAGTTTGGAAAATTGATTTGTGATATAAAAGCAAATACCCCTGGAATTGAAAATGCTGTCATTGCTGTTCACTGTCATAATGATCTTGGGCATGCTACTGCAAACACAATAGAGGTATTTTTGTTCACTCAATTAGTGTAATCAAGAACAAAAAGATTCATAGAGGTATTTACTTTCAGGCTGCTCGTGCTGGTGCAAGGCAACTAGAAGTAACCATTAATGGGATCGGTGAAAGGGCTGGTAATGCTGCATTCGAAGAGGTTACTATCATCAATCTCCCCAAACAAATCACCTTATCCAAAACTTATATATATAGAGGCACATTAGATACTTCTTCTGCAGGGAATAAATTTTATATGTTACCAAATTTACGACAACTTTACTTTCTACTCTCTCACTTTTTTCACCAATTATAAAGCATTTGGAGATTAAAGTACACCTTGTTAGAAATAATCCACTACAATGACAAAAATAAAAAAACAAAGTAAAATAGCTATTGGATTAGTGATCAAAATTATTTATATAGATCCAAAAATATTTTAGTCATCACTTTTACAATTTAACGACTACTTTAATTATAAATTTAATTAGTGGTGTAACTCATTCACCCTTTTAATTGCATATTTTCTTACCTATGTTTCATCATTTTCAAAATAATATCTCCTTCTAGTACTTAGATTGAGACGAGAAGAAAAACATATTCTAGTACACATTTTTAATTAAAACGGGGATAAGTTTACACATGTCATTATATTCTATTGCATTATTAAAAGCCCTAATATTGTGTTTAAATAGGAAAATTCACCATTTCTAAGATATTTTTTAAACTCTGTGTGTAAGGTAATTAAGTTTAGTGAATTTTTAATTTATTTTAAAGTATTGGAATTATTGCCAAATTTAATATATATATATATATATATATTTATTTATTTATTGATAATCTTTTTGTAAATTGTAACTAATCTTGACATTATTTTTTTTCCAAAGTTCTTGAAGATATTTTAATTTTGTATTTACATAACGTTTTCTTAGTTTATATTAAATGAAATTATTTTCAAGTTGTGAAATGTTAGATCTGAACAAATCCAATTAAGATAGCATCAAGTCAGACTTATGTAAAGTCGGACTGAGTTAGTTTGACTTAAAGTCAAGTCAAGTCAAGTTAATTTGAGCCTAAGTAAAGTTGGACTAGCTTGAATCAAGGCCAGACCCTGATCTAGTCGAGTTGGCTTGGATCCAAAGTCAAGTTGATCTGACGGAAGTCAAGTTGAGTCAACCTTGATTTTGGTCAAGATGAGTCAATTAGGGTCTAAGTCAAGTCACGTTAAGGGATCACACATCAGGTCAGGTCAACATTTATTTGAGTTAAACGTTCAACTAGGTTGGATTAGGCCGAGAGCAAGACCAGGTTCAGCTTAGCTCGATTAATACTAGGTTGAGTCAAGTCAATCTTGGTTCAGTCGAGCTGAGTCAGCGCAAGTGAGTGGAAGGGTTGAGTTGAGTTAGTCCAAGACCAAGTCAGGATAGGTACATGTTCATCCAATTGGATCCATATTCATTTGAGTCAAGGCCAATTCGTATTCATCCGAGTTGTGCTACTCAACTGGATCTTGGTTTAAGCAAGACTTGGGCAAGTCTAACCCAATCAAGGCCAAGTCAAGTTGAGCTTAGGTCAACCTAGGTTAGGTCAAGTCAACTCAAATCCAAGTCAAGTTGAATCGAGCTAAATTAGCTCGAGTACAAGTTAAAACAAATTGGACTGAGACATCGAATACCGTGTCAAATTAATTTGGGTTAGTCTCAAGTGTAGTCAAGCCGAGTATATTTGAACCTAGGTCGTGCCAAATCAATATTTACCTATGTTAACCCAAATTATGAGCGATGAGAATTTCAATTTCTTAATTTTTTAATGAAATTAAAAAAAATTAATTTAAAGAAATTCAATTACTCTAATCAAAGTTTAGAAGTTTAACTTCATTCAATTATTTTTATCCAAAACAACATATTTTTATCATAAAGCACTTTAAATTTTTTTAAATAATCATCTTTTAACATTCCTTATCTAAACACACTATTATAAAAAATATTTATGTGATATAGTTGTATCCTTTAATTATCTAATATATCTCTTAAGGCGCATGGAAAATTTATGCTTTTGTTTATGAAGAATATATATATATATATATATATATATATATATATATATATATTTATCACAGTATCTTAACTTCATCTTTTTTATTTTACTTCAACTTATTTTATTATTATTACTAAACAAGATTGAGCATAGTTTAAGAAGTCAATTGAACATTGCCTTACCGAGTTTTTATCATTTTTAAAATAATATATCTCCCTTCAAGTACTCAGATTCGGATGACAAAATAAACATATTCTATTACACATTTTTAATTAAAACAGGGATAAGTTTAGATATGTCATTATATTATATTGCATAACTCAAAGTCCTAAGGCATATACGTGTTAGCTTTATCCCTTTTATTATTCAATAGATCTCATCATATTTACAATTATTTACTCTTGTGTTCTTTTTATTATTATTATTAGTAAATTGTCTCAGTAACTTAATCAATTTCGTCTTCTTCAATGTACTTCAACTTATTTTATATTTCTTTTATTGAAGGTTGTGATGGCCCTAAGATGCAGGGGAGATCATGTTTTAGGTGGTTTATATACTGGAATTAATACAAAGCACATACTGAAGACCAGCAAGATGGTTTAATATTTATAAACTATTCATTCATTTTTGGAATATTTTTCTCCTTTCTTCAATTCAAGATTTGATTTTTTTTTTCTCAACAGGTTGAAGAGTTCTCTGGTATGCATTTACAGCCACACAAAGCTGTTGTAGGTGATAATGCCTTTCTCCATGAAAGTGGCATTCATCAGGTTATTAGTGCCCTCTTGCGTTTGATTTTCTTAAAACTTTTTTCCTTTTTACATTTATTATTATTATTATTATTTGTACTTTGTAGGCTGGATTGTTAAAGCATAGAGGTACATATGAAATACTTTCTCCTGAAGATATTGGTTATGAGAGATCCAGTGGACCTAATATCGTACTAGGGAAGCTAAGGTATATATGACATTTTCTCATAATTCTTTTATCTCATTTTTGTGACATATATATATATATATATATATATATATATATATATATATATATATATATATATATAGATATAGATATTTGTTTGTTATAATTTTATAGTTTTTTTGTTAAATTCTTTTATTTTTTTTTCTTTGAACACTTTAGAAAAATATAGCTATAGAATATGAAGAAGTTAAAATGTTGGAAATAAAAGAATATTATACATGAAGTTAACCAGAGAAACATATTTATGACAAATGATAAATGAAAGTTAAATTTGAAAAAAAAAAGTTTTGGAATAAAAATTTTGGGAAGAGTATCAGTATCATATACAAAAAATATAAATGTTGTAATTTTATAACTCTTTTATCCCATTTTGTCACGTACATACATACACACACACA
>Ga0214545_1008577_pt1 | contig 16202 bp, 19 predicted proteins | sample CNSS4metaG_FD_160064 | JGI IMG/M metagenome (GOLD analysis project Ga0214545, IMG submission 160064) | Root nodule microbial communities from cowpea collected in UCLA plant growth center, Los Angeles, California, USA - CNSS4 | ecosystem: Host-associated > Plants > Roots > Nodule | place: USA... | reverse complement strand
GCAATCAACGACAAAAACAAATGGTTTGTGCACCTGCAATCCCAAATAGCTGCCAATTTGATGTCAATTACACCTTCAATTTTGTCCACAACGCATGAAATGACCCAAATTTCGTAAACCCTAACTCTAGAAAACCCCTATTCTATTATGTCCCAATTCGTGCCTTTTTTTCTTTTCAATTTCCTCTTACGCTGCACTGTTCCACATCACACACTACTCTCGTGTCACGTCATAATATTTTTTCTCACTTAACTGGTCAACTCAGTCAAACATTATCTTACTTAACGGAGTTAACGAAAAGGGACCACATTGACCCAAATTAATTAATTTGGGTACTAAGTATATGCAAAGTTAAAAGCGGGTACCATTTAGACACATTAGGACGAAACTGGGTACGTTGCGACTAATTATACCTTATTTTTAATTAAAGTTTCCCAATTATTTTATTTCTTTAATATTATTTTATATCAATACTATTGACATCATCTATACAAAAGATGAGTCCAGATTTTCTACTGGTCTTTTTGGTACTGTCCTCTACTGAGCAGTAAAAATACACTGTGTTGATATTTTAAATATCTTTTTAATATATTTAAAAACGTCAAAAGGAGTGGTAATCATTGTATTATGAAGGCACAGTAGAAGAACAACACAAAAGAGAATCCAAATTCTACAAAAGACCCATTGTCTTTAATTTGAAAAGATAATCTCCAGAAAAATGAGTTGAGAAACTTATGTTAAGTTGATTATATAACCATGTCAACCTGCAAACAGATGTAAAGAAGAGTTGATGAAGAGAGAATAGGCCAATGAGTAAATTACCGAACAACTTCTTCACATTCACATTTAAATGGCTTCTTTCTTCTCATTCATGGTGGAGTGTAAAACAAGGGACAAAATCAGAGGCTCAGCTGGCTAAGCCACCCAAATTCAAAAAGAAAATGTTTCTTTCTTTGTCGAATCGAAGATAACAATGAAGCGGAATTACCGAAGCCTAATCGACAAAAAACACTAAGCTATATAATTCAACCAAAGCAGTTATATTTGGTTTTGCATGAAAATGGAATCTTCTTCAACGCCTCCTCCTAAGTTCCGCTTCAGAGACCACTCTCTCATGGAATCTCAAAACTCCTCCGATTCCACCTCCGACGCCGTTTCCGTAACTCACACTCACGCCGACCTTCTAATTGAATCCATAACTGCAAGAGTATTTTCTTCAACTTCCTGCTCACTTTTTATTTATGGAAATTTTCTTTTCATTATTTATTCAATTTGTCTTATTGGTGGTTCGATTATTGGTTTAGGGCATTAAGCATTTGTGTGATGAACTTCTTGAGCTAAAGGAAGCAGCTAATGAAGATTTACAGAGAAACATATATGCCAAGTATTCCACTTTCCTTAGGTACTTAAAATCTCCAACTTTTACCTTTTAATGTTTATCATCAATGCTATATCCTATGTGATTGTAAGGGAATGCATGGAATTCCATGATCACGTGTGAGAAATGAACATTTTTTGTTGCATAAGGAATTTCATTTGAAAACGCACACTGTTATGGAAAGTAAAAACAAACATCTCTTGTTATGTATAAAATATTAAGAGATGTGAGAAACAACAATCAGGATAGTTTATATTAAATAGTTATTCTATGGAAGGTGGACTGGGGAATAATATTGTGGTGGTGATTGTGTTATGCTCTCTATGTGTAGAGTACTAGAGGAAGCTAGAGAAATGGAAAATGAGCTTGAGCAAATGGAAAACTACTTTGTATCTCATAGAAGACGAGTAAAGGATCTTATAGATCGAATATATCCAAAGATATTGTCCATAGATATAACCTTCGAAGATCATGTAAATGTTGTCCCATCTCCCCCCAGAGAGTTGGAAGCTCTTGTCAATGAATGTTTAGAGAATTTGGATATTCGCATGTCAGAAAACAAGATAGATGAAGCCCTGCACTTTCTAGAATCTGCAGAGGAGCATTATCAAAGCCTTCTGTTGCAAGATTGTTCCCATAGTGAGATGATGTTGTATGAATCTGCAATTTCTGAGAAAAAGTCCATGCTTATACAACAGTTGGCACAAATAGCTGAGAATAAAAGAACAGCAGGACCGGAACTTCAGAGGGCACTAGCTAAACTTTGCAGACTGGGTGATTATCAACTTGCTATTGATCTATTGCTCAAGCATTACCATTTGCGTATTGTGACTGGAACAGATAATTTACAGTGGGCAAAGTTATCTTCATGTGAGTTATATATAAGGGAACTTTCAAGGTTCGTGTTCTCAATCATTTCTCAAGCAGCAAGGAGCTTTGTGATGTTGTGTGGAGAGAATTCTCCGTGTACCTCAGAACTCATGCTTTGGGCTTATGAAGAAACAAAGTCATTTATCATTTGTTTTGACAAATACATTAAAGGCACCTCAGCAATGAATGGAGGATTGTCTTCTGCCATAAAAGCAGTCAAGTTTGCTGTCATTTATTGTTCTTTATTAGAAAATCAGAAATTAGTGTTGCAGCCATACTTAGTGAAGCATCTCTGTCCCTGCGTGGAAGAGATTTTAAACACGCATATAAAGCATTTTAAGAAAGTGATTGCAATCTTCTCAGTGAGCGATCCTTGGATTTTAGAGAAGTATCTTGTGTCTGGAGTGTTTGTTGTGGCTGGATCTTCAACGCTAGCAGTTGGGGAACAACATGACTACTGCTTGCTAACTACTAGTGGCCGAAAGGTTCTGACATTATTGCAGGTTTGTTCTATATATTATTAGATTGCTATATAATGTAAAGTAAATCGCAAAAGATGACTAGGTGACATGTTAATATAGAAATTCCCACATTGTAACCAAACTGCAATTTTCGTAGTTTTTTGCCAATGTACAATGGCAGGACCTCTTAACTTAGATTTGCAGAACTAACTATTAAGACTTAAACATCATCAGCCTATAAAATTGCTATCCCTTACTATTAAAACAAAGAGGCATTATCCTTTTTAGACTTTGATAACGTAAAAATTGTATAAATTAAAGAGAACCTATCATTTACCCACTTTCTTTTCTGTTTGGCTTGCATTATAAGCGGATACCATTGCATGAAAAAAAGTAGGAGAGATTATTATTGTTAATATTATTATTTAATTTGTTATTATTTGTTTATAATCAGGCGATAATAGAAGATATTTCTCCCTTAGTTTCTCTTCAAATGGGGAGTTTAGTCATTAGTGGAATCACTAACCTCTTCACAGAGTATATTGCTATACTTGAAAGAGCCCTTGCTTATGAAACAAGTTCAACTGAACAAGGTAGTCCACGAATGAAGTTTGCTGAGTCACTACCACAACAGGTTTCTATTTTGGCCAATTTATCAACGTTAGTGCGGTTTCTCTCTATCATGGTAAAAAATATCTTTAGCTGCACTGATCAGGCAGAATTACAAGTCTCGGAAAATCTTTCAATTGTTCATCGGCACCAAGGACTTAATGATTTCTTATTGTTTATTGAAAAGGCTTCTAATAAGTTGAGAAACGTGTTCTGCCAGCAATTAATTCTCAGAGTATTGTGTACTTACCATAGACATGAAATATTTTCAGACAGTCATTGCAATGGCCAGTTGGAAGCTAACACCATCCACAATCCAACGCCCTCTGGTATATTTCAGGTATTATTTTGACAAATAACCACTGAAAGACTAATGATTGTTATGATATATGAAGGCAATAGATTACAACGGGTGGTTCAATTACTTTTTCAAGACTTATCTTAGTTTGCAGCACTTCTTAATTTTTGAAATTGTCAAAAAAAAAAAGGTATTACAACCAGAAAAAAAAGGTGTACATAACCATGGATTAATATTTCTTATCTATTTTTGCATCCCAATATGTTTATGCAAGATTTTTATTTTGATTAAATTTTTTTGTCACTGTCTTGGACAGGTTTTATTTCTAGAATTGAGGAAAATAGAACAACTTGAGGAAGAGGGTGTGTTTGAAGTGAATTGGTTGATGGGATTACTGAGAGAATTAATGGAGTTTATGTTTATTTGGGTTTCCGAAAACAAGGAGATCCTTGCAACTGAAGAAGAGAATGTGAGCTCACAAACTGATGAAGCCAAACAGGTTTTTATATCCTTCTCTATTCTTTGTAGGTCTATGCTGAAAGAGTAAAAGCATCACCGCAGCTAATTTGCTATTTTTTTATCAATGTGGCTGCTATTCCCATTTACTGCAGAGTCCTTCTAAACCGGTCATCTAGTTCCTATGAAGTTTTGATCATTTCCATGTCAGTGTGTGTTCCTGTTTGTACCCAAAATTCACCAACATTTCTGGAAGACACTAGCTTCTTGGGTTGTTCATATTTTTCGTGTATGTTTTCTGGCGATAATATTATTCCAAATCTCTAACACCTTTGATGTAATATACAATAATATTCCTACATTCTTAATCACAAAATTCAATTGACTTCAGATGTGAGGCTTAGTAGAAATGTTCAATTTTTTTTGAGAAAGTTTGATGTAGTTTAAGTCTGGTGTCTAAGTAAGCGTGTTCAAATTTTAAATGGTGAAAATTCTTGGAACATTTTCTTTCTTAACCTCCAGTTGCCAAAATCAACTAAGAAGGGTCTCTTTAAAGCAGTCAGTAAATTTCATATTGACCCTGATATTGACCCAAACATAAATCCATTTTCGAGAGTATATGTTTGTTGGAACAAATTAGTTAGGAAAAATATGTTATAGATCTCACATGTGAGATCAATATAAGTGATTGTAAAACTCATTTTACAAACTAATTTTGTAAGTTTGAATGAGACTTAAAATCTACTTATTAATATGGTGATAGGTTTGGTATTGTCTATTCTAGAAGGAAAAAAACATGACAGTCAGGATGTCACAGGCATTATAAAACAGTCTGTTTGGGTGGGCGGGAGGATGTTATGTATTTTGAATCTCAGTTTGGAGGAAAAGCTGTGGAGAGTGAGGTCTCTCGAAATACCTAAGTTGTAATAGAGTTCTTGCCTAATTCCCTACTTCATTGGTAAGGAATAGACCTTGTATGAATAAAAGTGTATCTTTCTGTATTCAATAATCTTTCTGAGATTTTGGTTCTGTGGAGGGGTGGAAAATAGGGTATGGTGAATACAATAATGGAATAAAAAATGGGTGGCCTGAAAAAGTTAGTTCAAGAATTGGTATCATATGGTATAAGAACCATATAGATGAGTCTGTCCTTGGTTTATGCCTTGGAAATCTCACATATACAATTTTAATTATGTAAAGTGATTCTTATCCATTTTCTTTCTCCATTGAGCAGTTTCTTTTGGACGTGCAATTCTTGGTGGAAATTGGAATGTATGGAGGATATTTCTCCGACGATCCTTTGCTCCTTCTCACTCTCATGAAATCAACCTTCAATTCAGCTGGACTAGACCCTTTCAAGTAATGCATTCTTACTTATAGTGCTTTTACAAATTCAGTGTTCTTTATTAATCAAAGCTCTGAACCCAAAACTATCTAACCACTCGAAACATATTTCTCAAACAAAATGCACGTTCATAACCAGACAGTCCCTTTAAGTTCTCTTGTATGATTCCATTCGCATCAAGCCATGGTTCATCTGAAATCACATAATTTTTTCTATTATTTTTCTCTCTCTTGTTCTTCATAAAGAACTACCTTTGATAATCATAGAGTTTCCTCATTATTCCCATCTTTATTATATTTACGACTATATTCTCTATAATGGGAGGTTGTCTCATGATATTAAAGGTAATCAAAGTTTTAAACATGACCTAATATAGAGATATCTCCTGATGGTGTTCTGGTGTTCTTTTATAGAGATGTAGATGAAGATGATTGGGCAATAGATATTGCTACTAAAACAATTCAAAAGCTGTTGGAAATTGAGAAAGCAAGTTTGCAACCAGAGGAGCATTTAGTTGGCATCACAGAGGAGTCACATGAGCATGAGAACCAAATCAAACAATCCGCATATGGCAGTGATTTTTCCGAGGAAGTTGATACAAATTCTTCAGAGAACAATTTAGATGCAGAGAGAGATGAGGTTGCCAAACACGAAACAGAAGTTACTTTTGATTCAAAAACAGCTTCACCAGACATAGTATTTAGCCCTGAAGAGGGGATAATTACTGAAGGGAGTTTATGTTGATACTACAGACACTTCAAATTTAAGAACACTTTCTATGAGCACTTTGCAATTAGAGAATACTGATTTTGAAAGAGGCAACTGATACAAAAAATAAAGAATTGGTTCTAACACTGTCCTTTGTTAGAGAATATGAGTAGAATATTTCTCTGTTTTGTCTTTTCTATTTCTCTCTCTATTCTGTTTGTATACGTGTTACCCATTTTGTTAGATTTATGCTTTCTGTTAGTACTACAGAGTGAGTCACTCTTTTAGTAGCCTTTATATAACCTTTATATAACCTGATGTATTGTTGAATGATGAATAAGGAGAATACATACATTACCTCATTCCTGGTTATCAATTTCTATCATGGTATCCAGATCATAAATCTTTTTTCTCGATCCTGGCACATATCTCTTTTCCTTCTGCTCATAATGGGTACTCCTGTGCACCCTAAGACTACCTCTTCCCCTGTCCTTTTCTCCTACACTATCTTTGAGAAATTTACCGACACCAATTACCTTCTCTGGAAGCAACAAGTGGAGCCTACAATCAAAGCTCACCGCCTCCACCGCTATGTGGTTACTCCTCAAATACCACCTCAATTCCTCACACCTTCTGATCGTGACACAACTACTGAAAACCCTGATTTCAGTCTTTGGGAAACCCAAGATCAACTCCTCTTATCATAATTGTAATCCTCCTTGTCTGTGCCCTTCCTCACTTGCGTCATTGGGTGCACCCATTCATTTCAACTCTGGGAGAAGATTCACTCTTACTTTACCTCCCAAACTAGAGCCAAAGCTCACCAACTACGAACTGAGTTATGCACCTTGAAGAAAGGGGACAAATCCATCAATGAGTTTCTTCTTCGCATCAAAGCTCTCGTTGATGCTCTCACCTCCATTGGTGATCCTGTTTCTGAAACACAACCAACTGGACATTCTGCTTGAATGTCTTCCTACTGAATATGAGGCTTTCATCTCGCTCGTCAACAACAAACCATAGTTGTTCACCCTTGATGAAATAAAATCCTTTCTTGTTGCTCAAGAGGCACGTCTCAAAAGGTTCAAAACCCTGGACACCGCAGGCTCCCTCAACTTACTCACACAAATTCCCAAACACCTCCTATACACCCTGTTCTTCATTCAGCCACCTCCACTTCCTCTCCCACCTTACGTCACAGCTATTTTCAACCAGGCCGAGGCTATCGTGGCCGTCAAGGTGGTCGACCTGGTCGGGGCTCCATTAGTGCCAAGTTTGTCACAAACATGGGCATAGTGCCTCAATCTACTATAATTGATTTAATCCTACCTTCAGTCATCGGGAGTATCCAGTTCCACCATCTCACATCTATCCATCTCGCCACCCAACCCCTTATCCCTCACCACCATTGCAAGCGCCACCTCGGGCTCCGCTGCTCCCTGCTCCATATCAACCTTCTACATTTGCTGCTTCTGGTTACTTTGCATCAATGCAGTCACCCATGAAACAATCTCAGAACTGGTACATTGATTCTGGTGCTTCTCATCTTCTCACCCCTGATGCAACCAACTTAACAGATGCCTCATCTTCTCATGGTGGAGAAAATGTCTTCTTGACAAGGTTTGCCCGTTCAGTTGTCTGGTTCTGCTTCTTTTCAATCCAGTAATGATCCTTCTATTACCTTACATCTTACCAACGTATTACATGTACCATCTCTCAACAAAAATCTTGTTAGTGTTAGTAGGTTTTTTCGTGATAATCGTGTTTATTTTGAATTTCATCCCTTTGTTTGTTTTGTTAAATCTCAAGTTGATGATTCCATTTTATTAAAAGGGTCTCTTGGTTCAGATGGGCTCCACTGCTTCCGGTCCCTTCCACTGTGTCTACATCACCAACTTGTCTCTCCTTTGTTGTCTTGTCCACTGAGTCTTCTTGCCCATCATCTTCAAGTCTTGCGTCTTCATCTATCACCACTCCGCATCTTAGTTTATATTCCAAATGGCACAATACGCTTGGCCATCCCTCTCTTAATGTTTTAAATCATGTTCTTCAATTCTGTAATATGTCTTCCATTAATAAAACTTCAATGGATTTTTGTGTCCCATGCTGTATGGGAAAGTCACACCAATTTCCAACTTCTCCATCATCTAATCTTTATACTCATCATTTACAACTTATTTTCTGTGATCTTTGGGGCCATCTCATGTCACTTCATCCTTGGGTTATAGTTATAGTTACTATGTATCATTTATTGATACTCATAGTCGCTATACCTGGATTTATTGTCTCAAAAATAAATATGACACCTTACACATCTTCATACAACTTCAATCCAACGTTGAATTGCAGTTCAACCAGAAAATCAAAGAAGTGTAAACTGATTGGGGAGGTGAATTTCGTCCCTTCATTCACTATCTCAAATCCTTAGGAATTCATCACCGTATTATTTGCCCACATACACATCATCAAAATGGGCTTGTTGAACGCAAACATCGTCACATTATTTATGTGGGCCTCACTCTACTTTCACAAGCTTCCATACTATTGAAATTTTGGGATCATGCCTTTCACACGACAGTCTATCTTATTAATAGACTCCCCTCTTCAGCCCTACCACATACCATGCCTTATTCCACAATTTTTAACAAACACTATGATTACACTTTTCTTAAAATCTTTGACAGTGCTTGTTATCCACACACACAACACTATCACAATCACAAACTCTAGTTTTGGTCCATTCCCTACACCTTTGTAGGTTATTCATCTTGTCACAAGGGATATAAATGCCTAGATGTCCATGGCAAACTTTTTATTTCAAAGGATGTTATATTTGATGAAAATACTTTCCCTTTTCATTCTCAAACACGATCCCTTCCCCTTTGGCTTCTCCCACACGCACCATTCCTCTAGGAATTCTTCCTACTGTTAGTCCTCCCTCTCCCATTCAACATGCTTCTCCTTAATCCTCTGCTTTAAGACTTGTCTCCCATTTAATTTCTCATGCTCCTCCCACTACTAGGTCTTCTCCTCTACCTCTACCCATTGTTCCCTCCACAACTTCCACTCACCCCATGCAAACTTGTTCCAAATAAGGGATTATTAAGCCTAAACAATATCCCACTCTCCTTGTAAGACCCGTGAAATTAATTAATTAAATAATTAATTAATTAATAAATGCGAGTAGAAAGAGCCTTTATGACATTAATTATTGTTATGTGACGTGGAAAAGTACTAGCTCAAGTGGTTGAGAGTACTTTGTTTGTGTGAGAGGACTTGGGTTCGATTCTTATGTATGCCAATTATGTGTTGTTTGGTTTATTATTATTTTGTTTTGGTAATGTAATTGTGAATGGTGAGTGATAGTATAATCATAAGATTATAATGGTTATCACAAAAATGTGATTTGGCATAGTTGTTATGCTCTGTTCTTATGAGTGGAAGGTCATGGGTTCACACCTTGATGGACATAGAATAAGCTTTATTTTTGTTAAATATTAGTTGTGGTTTGAATGTGAAGAGGCAAAGAAAACCTAGCAGAAAATGGGGGTTTTGGGGTATTGTGTGGTTCTTTTTGGTAAGTTTCGAGTTTTGGTATCTCCAATGGGTACAAAGCATGTTATATGGGTTTAGTGTTGGATTAGAGTAAATGGGAATGGTATACATTGTTTTGTAATGCTTGTTCTGTGTTTTGGTATGTTTGTGCATTGTTAGAGTGAATTGTGCGCGTGATCAGACTCGAAACCCTGCAAGTCTCGTCCAAGCGACTCCATCTCGCCTAAGCGAGAGTTGTAGAGTCTCTTTTTTTGTTCTGGTGCGCGTTACTCGCCTAGGCGACCTTGGATGGGGTTGAGGGACTTAGTCTCTTGCTCAGGCGAGAGACACTCGCCTAAGCGAGGTCGCGAGGAAACCTAGATTGTTTTGAGCGCGAAACCTCGTCCAGGCGAGGAGTTTTGTGGGTTTGAGCGAACCAAGGTCTCGCCTAAGCGAGATGTCGTGATCAAGTTGGATGTGTTGCTTGCATTGTAGCTCAAGCGAGATTGAATTGGGTGTTTGGGCGAGAGATGATCTCGCCTAGGCGAACAGATCTCGTCTAAGCGAGATAACGTGATGTGGCCACTGTTTTAAGCTCGCTCAGGCGAGGTGAACTAGCCTAAGCGAGGTTGATGGCTTAGCTTGGGCGAGAGTCCCTGGCTTGAGCGAGTTTATGCGAAATTCCAGGTTTGTGTGTGCTTGTGTGCGTGATTTGGCTACTTTTTCCTAAGTATAGGAAGTATATGCATGTGGTGTGGTGTTTGGGCTTGAAGGACTAAGTCCAATAGGGGTCTGGGATGTGCTTGATGGTTGGACACATGATGGGCATGAAACTGGTTGAGTTCCCGTCGGCTACTAATGGGCGAGGAGTCCTTGGTATGGTGATTACATGTGTCGGACGCACGATGGGCAAGGAACTGTTATGTTCCCGTCAGCTACTATTGGGTGAGGAGTCCATAGTATGGTGATTGCGTGCGTGCTAGGGTCCAAGTTGAGAAGGCTTGGATGTTTTACTATAGACGAGGAGTCTGTAAGGCAGGACTATGAGCGGGATAGGCTCATAGGGTTGGACCACGAATGGGTTAGTTTCGTGGAAGCACAGTGAAGTCCCAAGACCTAATTCATGTATATGACTCATGAAGGACTATGAGATCATGGATGGGTAATTTGAAAACAATGAGATATTTAATTATGCTATTTTGGGGTGGGTGACATATTTATTTCATGTGTGTTTTTATCTATTATGCATAGCTCACCCTTTCTGTGTGTGTATGACAATGATCAGATAACTCGTTATCCGGGAGCAGATAATGTGACAGGTGGGCCAGGAGATGCATAGACTCGGAGCGAGGGATAACATGGGATTTTGTATATATATTTATTATTTTGGATAACTTTGTAACCCTTTTTGGGAGCCATTTGAATATTACTTCAGTTTTATAATTATGAACTCCTGTTTTTATTACATTGTATTAAAGTTTTAAATTTCCCGTGTTTTTGGGAAATGGTATCATATTAAATGAGGCATTTATTTTTATTTCTTATTTTTATATATTAAATATTAGTAATATTCCTTAGGGATGTTACACTACTTCTAACTATTACTGAACCCACGTCTGTCAAGCAAGCCTTGTCCACTCCTATTTGGCGGAATGCTATGCAAGAGGAATATGATGCATTAATGGCTAATAACACTTGGACTCTCACCTCTCTTCCTCTTGGTCGAAAGTCTATTGGGTGCAAATGGATATTTCATGTCAAAGAAAATGTTGATGGGACTATTAATAAGTATAAAGCATGTCTAGTAGCAAAGGGTTTTCATCAAAAGTATGGTTGTGATTATACATAAACTTTTTCTCCCGTTGTAAAACTTGTCACGGTGCATATCACTCTTACGCTTGCTCTCACCAATCAGTGGTCTCTTCAACAAATTGATGTTAATAATGTCGTCTTGAACGATATTCTTCACGAAGAGGTCTACATGGAACCTCCACTTGGCTTTCTTCCATCTGATTTTGGTCTCTTGTGCAAACTCCACAAATCCATTTATGGTTTAAAACAAGCTCCCCGAGCTTGGTACGAGAGACTAACTTCCACTCTCATGAGCTTTGGGTTTGTTCACAACAAATGTGATTCATCCCTATTGGTTCTTAACAACATTGCTGGCTGTATCTATGTTCTGATATACATTCATGATATTATTTTGACAGATTCTTCTCATTCTATACTACAAGCTATCATTCCTAAATTGCATTATGTGTTTGCTCTCAAACAACTAGGTGATCTTGATTATTTCCTTGGCATTGAGGTAAAATGATACTCTAATGGTTCTCTGTTATTATCTCAATTCAAATATATTCGTGATCTTCTTGCTAAGGCTGGCATGGGTGATGCAAAAGGCATATCCACTCCTCTTCAAGGAGGACTGAAATTATCTAAGCTTGGGTATGATTAAATGGATGATCCTCTTCTTTATCACTCTATAGTTGGTGTGTTACAATATGTTACTATTACACGACCTGAACTCAGCTATAGTGTCAATAAAGTATGTCCATTTATGGCCCAGCCATTATTGGAACATTGGAAAGCTGTAAAATGCATCCTTCGCTACTTAAAAGGAACTCTAGCTTGTGGATGTCCAATTGCTCTCACTCATGGGTATCACACTTTAAATGCTTATTGTGATGCTGATTGGGCATCAGATCTCGATGATCGTCAGTCCACCTCTGGTGCCTGTATTTTCTTTGGATCTAATTTAGTCTCCTGGTGGTCTAAAAAGCAACCTATAGTTTCATGTTCTAGTGTTGAGGCAGAGTATCGAAGTCTTGCAATCATTGTATCTGAAAAACTATGGTCGTAGTCTCTTCTCAAAGAACTTCACATTAGCTGTACTACTCCTGTAATCCACTGTGACAATCAAAGCACAGTCGCTCTTACTCATAATCTTGTCCTGAACTCTCGCATTAAGCATATGGACCTAGACATCTTCGTTCGTGAGAAAGTGCTCAACTAGTCCTTATATGTCACTCACATCCCTACCACCGATCAAATTGCAGACCTTCTCACCAAACCCCTCTCTCTCTCAATTGTTTCTGCTTTCGCCGTGACAAACTCAATGTCATTGAATATGTTATCCATTCTATTCAATTTATGCTTTTTGTTAATACTACAGAGTGAGTCACTCTTTTAGTAGCCTTTATATAACCTGATGTATTGTTGGATGATGAATAATGGTTATCAATTTCTATCATCCTTGGATGAGATACGATTCAAATCCAAATCAGACTAATGATCAACGTTTATATAATCTATAATTATACGTTTACTCAAATTTAACTTTATGTTTTCATTTATGTAAAACTTTTCTCATACCATATTCAAAGACTGAAAATGAAACAATGACCAAAAAGAAGAAAAGAAGAAAGGAATACTATTTTGAATGTTTTATTTTACAATTGCGTATTGTAGCATTGATTATAAATTGTATACAGAATTCAATTATAAGAGAAAAACTAATTTATGACAATAGAGAGAAGTCTAATATCTCCCTTAAGTTAGGGCAGGAATATGATTCATCCTCGACGTGGAATAAATAAAAAAAACCTTAATCAAACAAAAAATTAGTTATCATGAAATACCGAAGCAGGTTTAGGAGAAATACAAAAGTTATGAAGTAATGTTAGATAGACCACCCATCAAACAAATATGTGAATCATTGAATCTCAGAAATGACAATACCTAGAGCATCTTTAATGTAATGAAGAATACAATAAAGAATTGTATAATGAATTGGCTCAGTGTTAAAACAACAAAATGAAATATAACGTCTAAATTAAATGACCTTAAAGTTAAAAAGCAAAGACCTATAAGATTGATGCGTGCAGTAATCAGAGGGAGTGAAACCAAGTTTGGAATTCAGAGTGTTAGAGAATAACGAGGTGGTTTGATGTATTATACCACTAGATTCATAGAAATAACTTATCATAAATTCAACCACTATTATTATTGAATCCAATAATTTTGACTTTTGTAACAAATTTCCTTTCAACAAAATTAACAAATCCTTGTAAAAGAGATTGTCTTTCATCCTTTGAAGACATTTGAAAAACTCAAATAAATCTAGTACGTTCAATAATAAGAAAAAAAATTGAAAATTGTTAATGGAAAAAGTTAATTTCTTTTGTTTAGCCTTATGACAAGTATTGCAAACAATAGCTTTAGTAAAATTCAAAATGGAATAATGTTGTTTCATGCGTGACATTCTTTTACTTACTAGATAAATGTCCTAATTTGAAGTGCCAATTGAAATAATTAGAGAGATTGAATATAACAAAAATGCATTACTGCGAATACTGGAGATTGGCTTGATTTATACAAATAGGCTTCAATATTAATTCCTTTTGATGAAAATGTGAACTTGTCTTGTATAAGACATGTGTTAGCCTAGCCATGGAGTAATGCATGAACTTAGTTAATTTAGAAATAGAGATCAAATTGAATTTGAAATTTAGTAAATATAACACATCAGTATATACAAAAAAGTCTAAATGTGTATGATACCAAAATATTCAACAATCAATCATTCTTCATTGGGAAGTCTAATAAAGATGGATAAAATTGTATATATGTAAAAAAGAAGAAGCAATCTGTATCTCTTTAGTCAAGAAGTCAAGTACTGAAAATAAGGTAGTCATGAATTATATTTTTACCCTTAAATATTAATGGATACTTTCTTATTTTTATTTTTTATTGTAAATCCTAAATAAGGTTATTTATAATTCATATATTAAAATATAAATCCAAATACATTTTTATTATGTTAAAGTATAATTCAAACAAAGTTATCATAATATATTAATAAAAATAAAATTATTTTTTCTAAAAAATAAATTAAAGTAAGTTATACCATAAAATATAAATTTTTAAAAAAAACCTTTGTTTTAATTTTTTTAATCATATAATAATTATACAAGTTAAGTAAAAATATACAATTCTTAAATTATTAATACTTTCTTATCAGTAAATTTACTTTAATCAATCAATTATAAAATATTTAAATAAAAATAACTAACAATATGCAGGGGATATCTAAATTCAAATTTGCTTTTAATTATCCTTATCAACCAATGACAAATAACTTAAATAGATATCAGTATTTGGTTGAAGTCAAAATAACAATAATAAACTTACATAAAACTAAAATCAGTAGAAAGAAGTTACAAAAACAATTTTAATTACTCGGATGTTATCCATCTTAGTAGAGGTGTATTAATCTGATACTTATTTGTTAAAAAGTGTTAATTGCATCCCAATTTTTGAAAAAGTGCTTCAATTAAGTCCCTTTCAGACAAAGATGACTAACGCGGTTAATAACATGCCATGTGTTTTTTTTTTTTAATTTTTAAAATTTTTTTTGCACAAAAACAAACGTCACGTGTCAGGTCCCTAGTATGACACGGGATATTGTCAGTGTCACGTGGTAATGCAATGTCACGTGTCAGTGTCACCATCAAATGTTATTTTGTTCATTTCAATTTGGTCCCCATATATCTTTCAATGACTCAATTTAGTTCCTACTTATGTATCTCTATCTCTCATTCAATTTTGAACCAATTTTTTTTAATAATTAAAATCCAGCTTTTATAAAATTAAAACTAATTAAGTATAAATACTTTTTCAAAAATTAAGTATTGATATTTATATTAAAATTTAGTGATAAAAGTCATTTTATTAAGTCATTTTTAATAAAAAAATTAGTATAACGTTCATACAAATAAAAATTTTGGTTTAAAATTAAGGAGAAACAATATTATTCTATTTTAAAAAAAAAGTAATAATTAACAAAACATGAGTACTCATTAAAAATTAATTAATAAAATAATATGTTAAAAAGTTATTTTTAATAAAAAATATTAGTATAACATTTATACAAATAATCAATTTGGTATGAAATTAGAGAAGAACAATATAAATATCAATACTTAATTTTGTAAAAATATTTATACTTAATTAGTTTTAATCTTTAAAAGAATGGATTAGAAAAATATTTTAATTATTAAAAAAATTGAATCTGATACACATAAGTATGGACTAAATTGAATAAAAAAGAAATATATAGGAACTAAATTGAAATTAATATGACATTTGATAGTGATATTGACATGTGGTTGTAATGCCACATGGCATTACAATACCATATGTCACACCAGGGACTTAATGTCACATGTCACACCAAAGATCTCACATGTGACTTTTTTTTTTACAAAAAAAATTAAAATAAAAAAATCATATATTGACACGTGGCAAGTCATTAACAACGTTAATGTAACGTCCCATTTAATTATTAAGCGAAATTAAAGGAAAACGTCACACAATATAAGTACTGTAGCGTAGTCCCGGGGCCCTTAACGCAACCTCGACAAAATTCGGGTACACCACGATGCCAAGGAAAGCTGAATACGAATACAACGTAGAATGTAGCGTAGAAATACGGAAAGAGATACATGGGCCATAGCCCTAAATAAAACACAAGAAAAACTCCAG
>Ga0214545_1008573_pt1 | contig 16209 bp, 9 predicted proteins | sample CNSS4metaG_FD_160064 | JGI IMG/M metagenome (GOLD analysis project Ga0214545, IMG submission 160064) | Root nodule microbial communities from cowpea collected in UCLA plant growth center, Los Angeles, California, USA - CNSS4 | ecosystem: Host-associated > Plants > Roots > Nodule | place: USA... | reverse complement strand
AATTCAAACTCAAAATCAGACTATAAATTGTTCTAAAAATAAGAAAAAAGAAAAACCAATTTTTTTTTGCAATATTTTTTCTTTTTATGTTATGTGAAAATAAACCATATTTGGATGTGAAAAGAAGACCTGGATATATTTTTAAATAGATGGGTTAGAACATCTTTATTAGGAGAATTATTTACAAGAATTATTTGAAATAAAAAGTATAATTTTAATATAGATATCTATATATAAATTATTTAAAATCAGAAAAAGTTATTTATAGAAACCACTTTTTTCAATATCTTTAAATTTAAGCTATATATATATATATATATATATATATATATATATATATATATATATATATATATATAATCACACTAAAGATTTGTTAGTTGGTAAGAGTTTTCATATCAAATGCCATGTGTTTTTTTGGGAAGAAATGGCTGTCACCATCTTACTGATATACAAGAGGACAAAGAAAATATGAATCACAATAAATCCTCACCAAAAAATTCGAAATGAATAAACCGTGGAGGAGATAACGAGATTTACACTTACGTTTATAATTGTAATATTGTTTTTTAATTGTAAGATTTTATTATTATTATTATATCTTTATTAACTCACATAATGTTTATATTCTTTTTAATTTAAAATTTTAAAATAATATATTTATAATTTTTTTTATATAAAATTCAACATTCTTGTATCTTGTTAGTACAAAACGTAGATCTACATTTACATTCTTATATTAAATTTTGACCATAGTACTTATTCAGAAAAGTAATCTAAAAAACAATTATAATTATACAAAAATAAGTATTACAAAATATTATATAAACCACGTGAAAAAAAAAAAAGTAGGTAAGAAATAAAACTGCTTAGTCTTTCTTGCTCAATTATTATGTTTGGTGGGATGTTATTCATAATTACTGCATTGAACAAAAAAAAAACAAAGGGCCCATGACTGAAAAAGAAAATAATAATAATAATCTTACTGTGTTGATTCTACTACATTCACGTACAAATACAGTTTCGTCCAAACGGGACCGGACCCAGGACTGTGTCGAAATGTCAGGCCAACAATGAAACAGGTCCATAACTTTTTTATATTTGAGTTAAATACAATTTTTTCCACAATTTTTAACTATTCAACTTTTTACTATTTATAAATAGATTACAATTTATATAATTTTAAAACTATATTATATTGGTTGTTATTTTTTTCTAATGTATTATATTTATAAATCCTCATTGCTAATAGTGTTACCTAAAAGTATCACATTTTGTGGCCATTATTCTGACACCGATGTCGATATACATGTGATCATAATTTTTATACCAGTGTTGATGGGTGTGAATTGGTGTCAGAACATATATATATATATATATATATATATATATATATATATATATATATATATATAATATTTTTCTCTATGACTTTGTAACCAATTACATTTAAACATTATATATATGGTAAGTGAAATTTGCTGTAAGTGAAATTTTTGTCTACTATTATGGTCATTAAGCATGTCTCACACTTATTATTTTAAAAATAATAAAATACAACATAATATATATATATATATATATTAAATATATAAAAAATTTTAAAAATATAATAAATATATTATTTTTATTTTATAAATTTAAATTATATATTAAAGTTGTTATAAATTATTATGATTATTAAAAATATTATTATTTTATATATTAAATATTTTGTTAATAAATATTCTAAAATATCATATATGAATATGTATCAAACATGGCCCAAATTAAAATATTAAAATAACACAAATTTTAGTTTCAATGTAACTCTACTTTTATAATTATACTATTTAAGTATAATATTTAATATTTAATATTTAAACTAATTATATTTCAATTATTGATATAAAAATTTATTTACATTTTTTAATGTTTTATGTTTTTTTTAGCAATAAATACTAACTTTTTCAAGTCAAGTTAGACTATATATAATAAATTTGCTTAAGAGGTAAGAGAATTTATAAATCAATACTTGATAATAGTTATGTATTAGTATTAGGACTATAACTGATTGTAAGTGTTGTTTGGTTTCAAATTCCATCTACTAGATAAAAATTAAAACTGGTAGCTCTTTTCAACCACTTGAAAATATTTATTTACTAAACCTCAATTCGGATAGTATCCTTATTTACCCAAATTAGGTATTCCTTCTTAAAAAATATCTTTGATTCAAATTATATTCATGAGTACTGTATATATGGATACATACCCGTATGATACATAGTTTTAGAAGTATCGAAATGCACATTAAAAATAAGCTTACAACTTCTTTATTTGAATATACTTTTTTATAAAAAAATAAAATCATTTAGACATTTTAAAATAAGAAAAAAAAACTTATCAACCATTACCATAATAAAAGTATAAGTATTTTATAGAGTAGATATTTCGTTTCCAAGTATACTAAAAATTCCATAAATATTACATACAAATACATAATTGTAACTTAAATTGAAATATCAAATTCAGATACAAACCAGATTGAAATATGTGTGCAAATAGGAAAACATTGTAGAGATTACAATAATTGAGAGGAAACCACCAAACTTATTTTTATCAGTTATTAACAGTGAAATTGAGACATTATTATTACTTTCCCAATGAAAGGTTAACTGGTAGGCTTATAGTCAATCACAATTATTTTCTCCAGATTGGAAAGTAACAAATTTCCAAACTCAACATGAGCAGGATGAGCTACATACTCTGCAATGGCTTCTGTACTCTCAAAGGTTGATTCAAACACATGAGTGAAGCCTTGATGCAGGTTTTCAGCACTCACATCTTTTCCCCTACAATACATAATTCACCTATCAGCTATGCATAGATGTTGATCTGAAATGCATAGATGCAAATGTTTAGAGTGTTATACACAACAAAAGCTCAATGACATTTCTCAATCTACCCAAGTTCCATCTATTGTAACAACATATGATTCTTTCAGCAAAATCCAAAATTCTATTCGTTTAGACCTTAACTGCCATTAAACGTGTAATTTTCTCAAACATCTTCACTGCAAACTAAGCCTTAAACAGTGTATCTCTGAGAACCAGAAGCCCTGTCAAATCTAACGCTAGCACTCAAATCTAGTCGCCATATACAACCACACTTGGAAAATTTCCATGTTAGAGATCATGGAAGCTAATACCATCATCACAAATTCACAACACAATCACTAGTTTTTTCAAAGTTTCTTAACAAGATCAAAACAAATAACTGGGCATTTTAAAATATTAAGCTGAAGCAAACATGTATCTCCCTGAAATCATACTCCTATAAATTAAATACCAAATAGCAACAAAGCAAAATACCCTACAGTACAGAAAAGGAGGAGATCTTGTTCTGAAACCCTGCAATTTCACCCATGGACTTTTCCAATAATCTTAGCAAAAATCATCAGTAACATTTCTGAATGCTACAAGCATGTGCAATGGATAAGGTAGCATACCAATGGAAGGATTTCATGGGTGGGACAAGATTGACCAGGTTGGCATAACCCTTGATGAGTTCTTCAATCTTCTCTGGAGTGACATCGTCCTTGAACTTTGCGAGCACTATGTGTTTCACTACTCCCTTTGCTTCCTCCATATTCACAATTCTACTTCCTCTTCTCTTTTCTCTCACTCTTTATATACCCACCTCACCAAAAACAAAACACACACCTTTAAGTTTATATCTTTGTAATTGAATAAGTTAATTTAAAATTTTATATTTTGTAATTAAATATTTATTGGTTAATTTTTTTCATTAATTAGATAACATAATTATTATCTTCAACCATTATTTTATTTATTTATCTTTATATGTTAAAAGGATATGAGATGATTTTGTTATTAATATAGGATATAACTTAGAATGATAAGGAATTTTTATTGAAAATATATTGAATAACTTGTAGGTCATTAACTACTCATTTATTTGAATTTTATATGACATTCCATTTAAATAGAGATAAATTTATTAAATAAAACATCACATCAATATAATATGAAATAGAACATAAGACAAAGGGGAGTATATATGTATCAACCATTACAATTATCCATAAATATAATTAGAAAGAAAGACTAAGACACACCACGATGTTATGAACAAAATAGAATTTAAGAGTTTGACAGTTGTCCAAAAAGTTTTCTCATAGAGCAAAAGATTACATAGGCAATAGTGCTCCTAAAGATGCTCTATAGAGCCCGATCCAACCATGCATACTACACTGCCGCATTTTCATCATCACTGCGACCACCAGAGGTTTCATATCTGCTCACACCAAGAATTTGGTGATCATTGCAAATAGGAAAAGCCAAACAAATAATAGACAACAAACAAAAAAAGGTAACTTAGAGTAAAAATAATTTTCAACATGGCATTGAGCAAGCAATGTTAAACAGTTTTCCAAACAGGCAATACAATAGGCACTCAAATATGTGATAGCAAACAATGCAAGACTCTATGACTCAATTATCCAGATATATATAAAGAGTCGGATTCACTATATTCTGCACTTGTGGTGGCCTCTATTGCTTTATAGAGCCATTGTCAATGGGTTTTACCCTACCACACTACACACAAGGTTAACCTTCAATCATCTAGGACCATTATCCTGCCAAAGACTAGAATCTCCTGCTACTCTCACCACTTGAATCAGTCCGCTCTACGTGAGACTAACTGATTTTTTAGAGTTTTGAGGATGCAACCTTACTTGAATCCTTATCTAATTATATACACTACAACACCACCATAAAATCTCACCAAGAGATTCATGAAATTACGTCTAACTCATGCCACATCCATGTTCTCACACCATATTCCACATGTTATCTCATGACATCCAAATCTCATGCCAATACTCAACCAATCAGCCATGATTCATGATTTAATTCATATAAAGCTCATCAATTCCAGTTCATAAAATCTCATAAGATAGGCATAGTCCTATACCTCATGCATTTACAAGATATACATCCAATCATAGATTAAATAGGAGAATTAGCTTAGGCTAGAAGCCTTCGTCCAAGCGACATAGACTCTCTCGCTTAAGTTAGGCATTCTCGTCTGAGTGAGAGCTTCAATAGTGGCACAGTGAGCATTCTGCGAGTTCTCGCCTGAGCAAAATTGCCCTTCGCCCAAAACTGAAGTCCCTCGCTTGAGCGACAATGCGAGCAGAGAGCACAACAGGTTTCAAAGAGTTCTCGCTTAAGCGAGACCTTCTTGCTTGAGCGAGATGATTCGTCGCTCAAAACGGAAGCTCTTCGTCTAAGCGAGAGTTCGAGCAGAAACCAAGACGAGCTTCTACTATTATCGCCTAGGTGAGACAGGCTCGTTTGGGCGAAAATACCAGTTCTCGCCACTGTTCACACATGCAAGTCAGAAAACAGTCTAAAGCAACATCCAGTTCAGCCTCATACAAGCACAAACATCAACCAGGCATTTTAAGCATGAAACAAAGCAAAACAAGCAAGACACTACAAAAACGTGAAAATCCTAGCTTCCCTTACCTTTGAGTGAACTGAGCTTAAGAGAAGAAAGCACGTAGTGGGAGGAGCACCAATACCAGGAAGCTTAAAGAGTTGAAATAGAAATATAGGGGAACGAAAATGAGACCAAGAAAGGGATTAAGGTAGAACAAGGGCTTAGGAACTGAAAACGGAAAGGAACATAGGTTTAAATGTTACTTACTTGGAGGAAGCTTTTGACTAGTTGGGAAACTTACTCAAACTCTAACAGAGCTCTATTGGAGAAAAAGAGAGAGGGTAAATGAACTGGGCAGAAGGGAAAGTGAAAGGACAGCTGTGAAATTTCAAGAAACAAGAGGGTTGACTATGAGCCCTTTAACAAGGCCAGGTCCAACATTTTTAAGACAGAAAAATGAGTTTCACATTTTATATCAATTATAATTTTATTTTATCTTAATTATAAAAATTCACTTTTTTAACATAAAGGAACCCACTTATTTTAACATAAAAAAAAATAAAATGACAGATTATGTTGGTCAATTAATAAAAATTCTATAACAAACTCACTCGATTAAAGTATAAATTTTTTTGATAATTTAATAAGAGGAAATATTTAATTAATGTTGAATTGAAGCCACAAAAATATACCCTTTAGTGAAACTATCAAAGTCTTTACGCAATTTCCCTTTTTTTTTGTGATATGAGCTTATACTAACTACTATTGACACACAATTTCCGTGGAATCGTGACAAAACCAATCACGTTAAAATTGACTGATCAGGAGAGCAGAGTAGTGAATTAAATGTAGTGAAAGGTTTTATTGTCTCTTTGGTAAAAAAAAATTGGATTTTCTTTTTGCAAGAGAGCCATGGACAGAACTAATTAGTATTCAACAAAAGAGCTTTTAAGAATTTTCCTTAATTAAGAAATGTTTAATAATTTTTTCATATTTTTCTATCTCTTTTAATATTTACAAAAAAAATATATTTTAGAAATAAACAGTTTTACATAAATAATAATAATTTGAAAATTTATAATCAAAATATTGGAAGAGAATTATAAGATTACACCGAAAAAAAGTTGAAGTATAGACAAAATTTTAAAGTAAAGGATAATATGACTTAATTTTGAATGCTTTTATTAGTTATAATATGTAAATTTTTATAAAATAAATTTAATAATAGAGTAAAGAAGAAAAGAAAAAATAGGGAATAAGAGAATGGAAAACAACTTTTTTATATAAGAATGTGTAAGACCGTGTCTGGTTAAAACTTTATTAGGAAAAAAACTCTTTGGATATAAGATTTGTGAAGGAAAAATAGTACATCATTCTATATAATATTATTCTTTACATTTACTATTCTTCCCCTCATGTAAACTTACATCATTAATAGATGACAAAATCCAACCAATTGTTCAGAAGTTCTCATTGACAAATACTTTGTAAATAAATCTGCTAGAGTTTTACATAAACAAATCTTTTGTATCTCTTCATCACCATCTCTTTGAAGATCATGAGTGAAAAAGAATCTTGAAAGAATATGTTTTCTCTTGTTTCCTTTAATATATCTTTCTTTCAATTGAGCAATGTATGCACTATTATCTTCATATATGGTTGTTGATTTTATTTTTCCTGAGGATAAATCACAAATTTGTCGCACATGTTGAATTATAGACATTAACCAAATGCATTCACGACTTACCTCGTGTAATGCTAAAATTTATGCATCACACAAACTGCCATGAAATCGTTGTGTCACCACATGTGAACAAATGTCCTATTTGCGATCGACCATTATGAGAATCTGATAAATAACATGCATCTACGTAATCCATTAGATCTTATTTTGAATCATTTGGGTAAAATAAGTTCATATTCATAGTAACCTTAAGATAACGAAATATTTGTTTTACTCCATTCCAAACTTATTTTTATCAGAGCACTAACAGTGAACTGAGGCATCAATTTCCCAGTGAAAGGTTAACTGGTAGGCTTATAGTCAATCACAACTACTTTCTCTGTAGAGGAAAGGAACCGATTTGCAAATTCAACATGAGCAGGATGAGCTACATACTCTGCAACGCCTTCTGTACTCTCAAAGGTTGATTCAAACACATGAGTGAAGCCTTGATGCAGGTTTTCAGCACTCACATCTTTTCCCCTACAATACATAATTCACCTATCAGCTATGCATATATGTTGTTCTGAAATGTTTCAACCAAGCCACTAGAATGAATTTATTTAGATGCAAATGTTTAGAAAAGTTATATACAGTAAAAGCTCAATGACATTTCTCAACCTATGCAAGTTCCATCTGTTGTAAAACATATAATTCTTTCAACAAAATCCAAAATTCTATTCATTTTTAGGCCTTAACTGTGCCATTAAACTTGTAAATTTGTCAAACATTTCCAGTGCAAACTTAAGCCTTGAACAGTAAATCTTCAAGAACGAACCAGGAGGCTTCTCAGATCTAACGATAGCATTCAAAGCTAATTGCCATATACAATCACAGATTGGACAATTAGTTAGAGATCATGGAAGCTAATACCATCATCACAAATTCCCAACATAGTCACTAGTTTTTCCAAAGTCTCAGAGCAAAACAAGTAATTGCCATTTTAAATAACAAGAGTCAAAAGACCCTACAGTGCAGAAAAGGCAGAGATCTTGTTCTGAAACCCTACCGACACACTTTTTCAATAATCTTAACAAAAATGATCAGTATCATTTTTGAATACTAAAATCATGTACAATCTCAAAATGTAGCAATAAATAAATCGGAACCCAACCCGATCCAATCAATGTTCCACTCACTCTGTTCATCAGTATCATCACTTTTTCATCAGCAATACTAGGCAAACCTATTTGCAAGCCCTATTTGCATTGGATGAAGAAGATAATGTTGTTTGTTCAGATGAAAGTGGATTGTTGAATTGGAAGTGTGAGGAAGAAAAAGAAAAGTAAAAAATGAATAAGGTAGCATACCAGTGGAATGCTTTCATGGGTGGGATAAGATTGACTAGGTTGGCATAGCCCTTGATCAGTTCTTCAATCTTCTCTGGCGTGATATCGTCCTTGAACTTTGCCAGCAGCAAGTGTTTGACTACTCCCTTTGCTTCCTCCATTTCCACAACAACCTCTTCTCCCTGATCTCACTCTGTATATACCTATCTCAGCAAAAATGAAAAAATTTATATATATATATATATATCTATAAAAATAAAAAAAAAAATATATATATATATATATATATATATATATATATATATATATATATATATATATATATATATATATATATATATATAACCTTTGTTTACGGTATAAAAGTTCTTACACATAAATTGATCAAAAAGGCATTTTTTTTTTCTTTCTTCCTTTTGTAGTATGCCTCTATATATTATTAAAGAGACGAAATTTCCATGGAATCGTGCCAAAAGATACCAATTACGCTAAATTGATTGATCAAGAGAGAACTGAATTAGATGTAGTAAAAGGTTTTATTGTCTCTAACTTCTAAGGTAAAGAAAAAAAAAAACAAACTTTCTTGTTGCAAGAGAGACATGGACAGAACTTGTATTCAACAAAACAGTTTTTAAAATTTTTCCTAGCCAAGTTTGCCAAGACTTATTTTTTATATTTTGTAACGTGCCCTGATACACTTTCATACGTATAAGTAATTTTTGATTGAAAAATATTTGTATATTTTATTTTCTTAATAGAATAAAAAATAAAACATTTTATATATGAACTTTAATTTGACTAATTTTATTTATATTTAAATATATCTTTATTTTTTAATAATTATCATGTGATTTTGTTAAAGAAAAAAAATTATGAATATTCAATTAATCTTATCATTTTATCTTTTGTTTTTGTTTAGTAAAATGAATATTCTTAGTGCTATATATTAAATATAAATTTTTATTTAATAATTATTAAAGGTGTTAAATTATATTAATTATTAATGGAATTTAAATAAAATTATTAAATTGTAATTATTGTACTAAGATTTTAAATTATTTTTCATCATACCAAAAATAAATAAAAATGTAGCAATACTTGTTGTACTTAACTTAATATTCATCTAAATAAAATTAATAAATAATTTGTCCATCTACATGAGTTTACGTACTTATTAAATATTATAAATAATATGATGTTTGACCAAAAAAATTAACAATGAAAAATATTAAAAAAATATTTAAAATGGAAAATATAATAATTATGCTAAATATAAAAAAATTACATGTGCTCAATGATAGAATCCTTCTTACAATAATGAAGGGAAATACTGTTGGGGATTGAAAAAGTCATATCAAATTCTTGTTATATATGATTTATGAACTTTGATTATTAGGGTATGGTAAAATAATGAATGAAACATATATATTAATAACTTTAAAAAAATATTTAATTAAGTTTGAATTGCATCATAAATTTGCATATTTTTAATTTAGTTTCTATGAATAAGTCAAGTCGATAATACTTAATCACAATCATGAGTAGTGAATATGAAAATGCATGTGAATTTATTCATAATCCCATAATACTGTAAAATTAATAGATCAATACTTAATTGAATCATAAGTTTCAAATGCGGTGAAAATTGTTACATATTTTCACATTCAAAATTCCTTCCATAATTTTACAGAAGAGGTTGTTCAACTGTAGCAAAAGATAGAGCGAAGTAGCAGGGGCCAAATGAAACGTTGCTGCCTCTGCTCTGTACTCTACAAGAATCCAAAATGTGCAGTGTGGTGTGGACTACTCAGAAACTGTATAATTACTTTTATAATGTACAAATTGTTAGAGGAGAAAATGCACCATTAGTTAATGGAGTTTTTCACAGGAAACAACCATGCCACCACGTGACAGTGGTAATCAGTCACGTTATATGGAATATCTGAGTAGCATTTGCAGGCCACCTCCAATTCTTTATAATATCTTCCCTGCAATGCAGAATGGTGAAATAAATTTATAACCAAAACACCTCAGAAGAAATGCATGACTGTACAATTCTCAAATTCTGGATTTGTTTCACATATGACCACACAAATTCAAAAACATGAACAGTATTCAAGGTATACACGTTTCAATTGAAAACTCAAGCAAAACATAAATATCTTGATTGTTTCTAGTAATGATATAGTATTTGGTAGGAGATCAATAGAGGAAAGAGCATGGACTTTTTTATACTTTTTCTTGTTTGGTTCTAACACAAAAATGAGGGGAAGGGGAATGGAGGTGACCAATATTTCTCCTCACACAATTTTTACCTCCCCCAAAGTGAAACATTTGAAGGGGAGAGGCACAATTTTTTAGATTGTTCATTTAGAAAGTTCCAAAAAACTAATCATACATTTTGCTCTCCCTTAGAACAATGGGACCTTAAATTTGCAATATTGTGCTTTACAACCAACAATCTCAAAATATCTTTGTTCGTTGTTAGTGGTTGTACAAACAATGTGACTTAATGGCCTCCTCAAAGAGTTGAACAAAGCTACTATTTTCAAAGTCCTAATTGGTAGAGGAAAACATATAGGCAAAGGAACAACTGAAATCAAAACCTACTCAGGTAAAAATTAATTTACCATATTCCTAGAATTAATTGATATCCTTTAACCGTTCCATAACAATTGGGACAAAAATAAAAGGTGCTGTAAACAAAAAGTTTGTCCAACTAAAGATACAAAAATACAAGTGAACTAAGTTCCAATGAAACGAAAGGGTTTTGTTTTAGAATTGATGCTTTAGAATTGACAAAGGAGCAGCAGAATACAGATGAAGACGAAAAAGAAAGATAACAGTAACAGAATAGTGAAAATATGTGATGTTCATCTCTTAATCTCCATCCATGTTTTTCAATACTTTAGTCCTTTTGTTTTTTAACTAAAACCACCAGGATCATTACCTTGTCCATCCATTTTGTTCATCGTGGTGTTTTGTGTTCTTGCTTGTGTTACAATATGGGTATATAACTCATTTTCTATTTGTGTATATTGTAATAAGAATTTATTTCCATGATTCAATCAATCACTTGAATCTCTTCCTTTCATTTAGATAAAATCAACTATGAAGAGAAATTATATTTGTTTGATTGATTTTGATCCTTGATAATAGCTGCAAATATCCAAACCCATTTTGTGGGTTTCATCACCAACAAAGTCTTCAAACTTGTAATAATTTCAGTCATCTTCCAACAATCTTATATCTCTTCAACTTCTCCACCTTACCTGAGTTCCCTCCATCTATGTTTTATGGATTCTGCTTCTTTGTTTGACTTGTTATTGAGTTTACTGTAACAAGCTTAAGGCTCATGTTTAGCTTTCAGAGGAGTCTTAAAATAATTTTAAAAAATCTCATGATAATATTTATAAAATCTTAGAAAATCTACATGAGAGTGATTTCCTTATTCAATTATGATAAGGAGTCTTGAATTAATAATACAGCTCAGAGCTTTAACTTTACTAGCATTGTGTTTGTCTATCAACAATACTTTCACTTTACTAACATGAGCTGCATTTATCTATTTTTCCTCTATTGTAACCCAAATGTATAATTGCTAACAGTTTCATCCAACTTCAATAAAGAATAAATCTGACGAACAATCAGTTACTGAAATTTTAACACTGTTCCAAACATCTAGGAGTTAAACTTGAAATATAAAGTGCTGGAGAATAGCTTATTTTAAAACAAACAAAAATGGGCTATAGAATAGAAGTTTAGAGATTAAGGATTTCACTTACAGCCAGGATTAAAATTTACTCCTCTCCACTTCTTCACCAGGATTTCACACAAGTGGAAGCTGAAAAATGGCATCTAGGTTGTTCTTTACAATCCATTTCTGAGGATAGGACGAATAAGACGATTCAAGATCGATATGCCAGACCATAACTCTCGAGCAGTTGTCCATCAAGCCCTCCATTTGACTTTCATCTTCAACCACCTGCTCAATCAATGTGCTGACCTGCACATAGAAAACCAAATCCACCACTGATGAAGTCAGAATTCAAGGTTGTACGAAGCCATGAGAGAATATAGAGCAATGCCCAACCAAACTTTACTAAAGATAATCTGATTGGGTATGTTTTTTCAAACTTGGATTATAAACAGAAAATGAATTTCATGTCTTAAGAGAGCTGTTCAATTTATAGCAGAAAGATCATAGTAACAGAATATTCAATAACCCTATTTTAAGCTAATAGTAAATAGAGAATCAATCTAATTGATCCTAATATCGTCAGTTACTATATTAATTTACTCACCCTCAAACTTTCCTTGACCGAGTCAAGTTGCCTGATAGGTTCTAGAGTAGGGCGATGCCACTTCTTTGGATCCCAGAGTATTGTACTATTGAAGGCAAAACCCGACATTTCAGCATGAAATCTTTTGGATTTCCCACTTGATTCATTCGCATGCCATCCAATTACTCGATTTTCATTACAAATGGGCCCTTGCAAGATAATTCTACTTCTCTCCCTTGATAATCTTGCTACAGTCCATGTTCCAAATCGTCTGCAAATCAAAATGATGATATATCTCAACTAATAAATGAAAAAACAGTTGAAAATAGCAAATTATTGTATGAAAGACGAATATGCTCGAACACTATGCATGAACCAATTTGATTAGAAGACTTGGAAGCTAATAAAAGAAACATTAGTAGCAGATAGGGCTCATTAGTGTTCCTTATGCACATGCACAAATATATACACATTATATTCTTACTTTGCACAATGTAGAAGACCTTTGTGGATGCAACTGTTAAGATAAATCAAATATTCTATTTGATTAATTAGGAAGTTAAATATTATGATTGCTGGAAATCAGAGATTTATGCAGCTGTAATTATGTTAAGAGAATAGGAATTATAGGGATTCATGTCCATATATATTATACTACTCTATGAATAAAAATATATCAGAATTATTCTGAGACTTTTCTATAGCAACATATCTAGATGCTATATAGGTAGTCTCTATTTCAGAAATTGACAAATTTAAACATGACACCAAAGCCAATCAACAACACTTATAATGACCCTTCTCACACCCCTCCTTCAATAGGTTAGAGAGACAAAATAAATGACAATTAGAAATTCATAATAAATGAAATGTAGGTATAGTTGTTGTTATCTTATTATCCATGTTGCTTCAGTGCATTACTTATAAGAAGAAAAGGAGAAAGACACAAACAAAATTAATATCTTAGAAACTAGAAAGACCTTATTTCTCTCATTTGCTGAAAGAGCTCTATTGAGTAGATGTTATCATCATCTGCAAAGTAAACAATTCCATCAAGACGATGAGTTTCGATGTGAGCCATTGCAATATTTCTCTGAAGAATGCTCCTATGGCCTGGGTTGGTTACATTCGTTTTACAAATGAGATGCCTGTACATAATCCCACTACTTCTTAAGATGTTAGCCGTTTCTTCAGATTGCGAAGTCATCTCAACAACAATCCACAACAAGGGAGGTGAGACCAGTTTTAATGTTTGTGACAAGCGATGCAAGTAATATGCTTGAAATAGATGATTGTATGTTGGAGTCACAATGATGAGGAGCTTCTGAGACTCCACATGTGAATATTCACTGATTTGGCTATTCGATACATTATAAGCCACTTCATCTATTAGTTCTTGTTCTTTCGCGGTTACATACAAAGAAGCATTAAAATTCACAGCCTCATTGATTGATGCTGTCACATTTTCAAGTTGCTGGAATTTTCCCATTGCAGATATCACCTCAAATGAGAAGGCTCGCTGTTTTGACATGAGATTCATTGACATGTGTACTGATGCAAGTGGGATGAGTCCAACAGAAACACCAACCACAAAACAGATGAAAAAATGGAATAGCACCTTCCTCCAGAGCTGGCCCCTCGGTTTTGATCTTTCAAAACCCCTGAAAGACCTTGGGGAGAAAGCACCAAACACAAAAGCACCAACTGAAGGTGACCAATTCTGAGGACTTGACGACGACTTAGACAATGGAGAAGCTACTGAACAAACTTCAACATTTGTTGCAGTTCCAGCTCTAGCAACAGGTGACAAAGTTCTTCGAATAGATGCCATCAATAGAAATCCAAACCAAAGTTTAGTAACCCCAAATGATTCCCGTGCGTACAATAATGGCTAGAAAGTATCCAAATTCCAAAACAATAATAAAATTCTTGTCTTTCAAGGCCAAAAACAACAGTTGTCATGACCTATTGGCTTTGACCAAGACCTTCCAAGTGACCATGTTACAGAGCCAAAGATGCAAAATAAAGCTGGCATAATAAAACAATGTAAGCAAAGCATATCAGGTTAAATACTTGAACAAAGTAAATTACAAGCAATCCTTCCAAAAATACATCAAGAGTGAACCATCTCAAATCACAAGAAATCTGCAAAACACGTTTCATAATGAATATATCAAAACACCCCGAGTCTCTATATATTAAAGCAACCAAAATGAGTCATCAATCAATAATGAGGAACCACAAGCAACTGTGCAATGCACACACAAAAAATCAAGGTGTCTTATTCAAGATAGCATTTTTAGCAACTTAGCAATTAACAGAAGAAGTTTGAAACAAGTTACCCAAATGACAGCGAAGCAAAATGGAGTGGCATGATTGTTTCAACTTTCCAAACAAGTGGGGCACTGAAAGGGAAGAACTTTGGCACTGTAGAGTTTTTCCCTTCTGCCGCAACTAGTTCTGTGGTCGTGGGTGAGTCAAATTAACAGAGATTCAGGAATCTGTGGAGGCCTTAGATCTAAAAGGAAGGAACTTCAAACCAGAACATGAAACAAATCCTGCAAAAAACAAAAATGGAAAAGCAAAGGAAAAAAAAAAACATAAAGACAGCGACAGTGATATATTTCTTTGAATTTTTAAAGAAAAATTATACCGCTTTTGTCATGTGATTGACGATGCCAATGGGCGGGACTGGAAAGTAAAACAATAAAAATTAAAAAAGGAAACGAATCTGTAAACAAAAATCCTATAAAGATTTGCGATTATTAGAGTAAACATACAAAAATCCAATAAAGGCATGTAATTGAAATTTGTTTAGGTTATTAATTATAAACATACACTTCCATTTTTTTCATTATCTTTTCCGTTATCAATTCTTTTCATTACACTACTTAATACATTGAACTGTGGTAGTTTGACACAGTTATTTTTTATTTGACACTCAAATAAATTAATATTTTAAATAATAATATTTTATTAAAAAAAACTGGTGTCAAGAGTTATTTATAAATAGTGATATCAAAATAATTTTTTTAAGACATTTTTCATTATTTATATTCTTTGATTTTTTTATCTATTTTTTTCCGGCATCTATTCACCCCATTAGAGTTTAAAATTAACATTTATAATTTTGGTAGTCTCTTGGAAACCATGAAAGGAAAGTGAAGATAATAGAAAATGAGACTTTAATTGAAACAAGAGTTGAACAACATATTTTCTTTTTATTTTATTTTAAAAAACCTTGTTTTCATTTTTTCTCAAATAAAAAGGGTTACCTTAATTTCTTTTTCTTCTTTTTCATCTAAAGATACTCTCATAATACAAAGTAAGATTAATCACTTCATCTAATAACCAAGTCGCATGTCTTAGATTTCAATCCATTTTGAACTAATTGAGATTTTGTGTTAAACAAGTTGTGAGTATAATTTATTTGGATCCAAAGACATCGATGATGAAGAATAATATA
>Ga0214545_1008568_pt1 | contig 16215 bp, 10 predicted proteins | sample CNSS4metaG_FD_160064 | JGI IMG/M metagenome (GOLD analysis project Ga0214545, IMG submission 160064) | Root nodule microbial communities from cowpea collected in UCLA plant growth center, Los Angeles, California, USA - CNSS4 | ecosystem: Host-associated > Plants > Roots > Nodule | place: USA... | reverse complement strand
TCCCTTCTGGAAAATCAGAATGAAGATCTTTTTAGAATCAGTTGATAAAGGTGTATGGGATGCTATTGTTAATGGTCCATTTATACCTACAAAAATTGAGGAAGGAAAAACTATACCTAAAGATTTCTTATCCTGGACTCGTGATGAAAATAAACGTGCTCATTATGATGTGAGAGCCAAGAATATAATCTCATCTGCACTAACATTGGATGAATTCTACAGGGTATCAATTTGTCAATCCGCCAAAGAAATGTGGGATGTGTTAAAAGGTAACTCATGAATGCACGAATGAAGTCAAGAGAGCTAGAAAGAACACATTAATCCAGGATTATGAAATGTTTAGGATGAAGGCTGAAGAAATAATCTATGATGTGTAAAAAAGGTTCACTCATATTGTGAATCATCTCATAGCCTTGGGAAAGGTCTTTGAAAAGAAAGAACTGAATATCAAAATACTGAAAAGTCTAAATAGAGCATAGCAGCCTAAGGTCACTGCAATTTTAGAACCAAGAGATCTCACCACAATAAGCAGTGGTGAAGCTATTTAGGGGCAAGGAGGGGCCTGCCCCCGCCCCACCCCCCCAAGATTTTGATTATATATATATATATATATATATATATATAATATAAAAATATATTTAAAATTTATTAATTTTTTTAAATTATAGGTAATATATATTAGAAATTAATAAAAATTAAATTTTTTATTTTTTATTTCTTTTATTTAAACATAACATTTAATGTAAATACATAATAAAACATAAAATTAAATATAATGAAAATATGTAGGTTTAATTTTTCTTTTGACCCCTGATTTTATTTAAAAATTGACAGTAGGATTAGGTTAATTATACCAATAAAGCAAATCATCCATATTAAGAGTTTCAATTTTAATGAAAAGATCATTGATATGTTTCGAGGAATTTAATGAAATTTATCATACAAGACGACCAATTTTTCAAAAATTGGGACCAAATTGAGACTAAAAAAAATTGGAGGACCAACTTAACATTTTTAAACAAAAGCATGAATCAAAAGAGTAATTAAACCAAATATTTATTAACCTAATTTTTATTTTCCTTTTCATTGTCTTTTTAGTTTTTCACAAATTGTAATAATCTCTCACTCTCATATGTCTTCTTTTTGTTTTTAAAGAAAAAAAAAGTTAGACATAAACTCATTATATTTCTCATTTATCCTCTTCCTTTCTTGTCTTTTGTCTTATTTGATAATGAAAAATATTATTTTTTTTTATCTAATGAGCTTTTTGTATATTCTTTTTTTTTTATGAATATAGAAAAAAATAATAGTGTATTATGTATTAAGAATAATGAATATATTTTTCTTTTAATAATTACATGTCTCAATTTTTTATTAGATTGTGATCAATTATTTTTTAGTATTATTTTAAAAAAAGTATGTTGATAAATAATGAAAGAATAAATTAATCATTTAAGAGTGATGAAAAGAAAATTATTGACTAAAACAAGATAGATTATACCTCTACACATATTTTAAAGCATTATACTAATGATAAAAAATGTTCAGTTAGAGAAGCCATTTTTTGAAGCATTATATTAATGATCGAATCTAATGATTTCAAAATTATATTACTTTGGCCCATCCGACACTTTTAGTCAAGATCCGCCACTGACAATGAGTATGGCAACCCTCTTTGGAAAACTAAGAGAACATGAATTGGAACTTGGACGTCTAAAAAAGGAAGAGGAAGGAGAGAAAAGGCAAAGCATTGTATTAAAAGCTGCTGCAAAAACTGAAAGCAGAAGCAAAGCCAGCAAAGATAAAGAAACAGCAGATCAGAAGGATGAAAATTATGATTCTGAGACACTGAATCTGATGGTAAAACGTCTCTCAAGATTTTTGAAGTACAAAAATAAATCTAATGCAAAATCTGCAGCTGCAGGAAATAGAAGATTCCCTTCCAAGAGGCAAGAGTCATCACCTAGCACTCCAACATGTTATGAGTGTGGCAAATCTGGTCATATCAAACCTGATTGTCCAATTCTTAAGATCAAAAAGAAATTGGAGGAAAAGAGTGAAGCCACAAGCAAGTCCAAGAGAGTGAAGAAAGCATATATTACTTGGCAATGACTCCAGCACCTCTAGTGATTCAAGTGAAAGCCATGAGGAAGAAACAAATCTGTGTTTGATGGCTGATAAAAAATCCTCTGCCAACAGTGTAAGTAATCTTGAATCTACTGATGAAAGCTATGAAAATAGGTTCTATCAACTACTTGATGTATATAATGAGTTGCATGAAGAGGCTAGAAAGTTGCAATACTCTAATAACATACATAAAGGTGAAAATAGGTGGCTTGAAAATAGATTAAAACAGCTTGAAACAGAAAATGATGAGTTGAAAACTGAGCTTGAAAATATTGAAAAGCATAAAAGTGGTAATTGCAAAAAGAGTGTGCTTAATTGTGAAAATTGTTCCAAACAATTAGAGAGAATCAAATATCTAATGAGTACATTAACTAGATTCACTCTAGGAAGAAATTATCTAGATGTTATGATAGGTTCCCAAAGAAATGTAATGAACAAAAAAGGCATAGGATATGTAGAACACGAAAATCAACTAGGTAGTCGACTAGAGTCAAGAAAATTCATTAACATGAGTAAACCATCTTCTATTGTTTGCTTTTACTGTTGGAAACCTGGTCATACATCAAATAAATGCTACTTTAAGAATCATGGTGTTCCTGAAGGTAAATATAAATGGATAACCAAGAATTCAAATGTTTTGTCTAACATGAAAGGACCCAAATTCAATTGGGTACCTGCATCATCTCTTTAAACTACTATGCATATAAGTCTTGGAGTCAAGGAATCAATGTGGTATTTGAATAGTGGTTGTTCAAGATATATGACAGGTGATGCAAAGAAATTCAGCAAAATATCATACAAAGCAAGTGGTCATGTTACCTATGGTGATAACAATAGAGGTAAAATTTTAGGTGTAGGCAAGGTAACAAGTTCTTCTTCCACTGTCATTGAAAATGTACTATTAGTTGAAGGACTGAAACATAACTTGCTTAGTATAAGTCAATTGTGTGATAAAGGCCTGAAGGTTACTTTTGAATCAAATCATTGTTTGATATGTTGTGCATCATCAAATGAAGTAGTACTTGTTGGAAAAAGAATTCAAAATATCTACATGGTTGATTTTGAAAATTCTGATTTCAAATCCATTCTTTGCTTATTTGCTAAAAAAGATGATCCATGGATTTGGCACAAAAGACTTGCACACATTCACATGGCACATCTAAACAAACTAGCTAAAAAGAAATTGGTAAATGGTTTGCCTAACATTAAATTTGAGCAAGATAGGCTATGTGATGCATGTCAAAAAGGCAAGCAAATCAAAACCTCTTTCAAATCAAAGCAAACTGTTTCTACATCTAATCCATTAGAATTAATACATATGGATTTGTTTGGACCTTCTATTACTAGGAGCATTGGGGGAAATTATTATGCTTTAGTTCTAGTAGATGACTACTCAAGGTACACTTGGACATTCTTTATATCTGCTAAGAATGACACATTCAAAGTCTTTAAAAAATTTGCCAATGTTATACAAAATGAGAAAGATTTAAGAATTAAATCCATTAGAAGTGATCATGGAGGTGAATTTCAAAATGCTATTTTTGAAACATATTGTGAAGAAAATGGGATCTCACAATTTTTCTGCACCTAGAACACCACAACAAAATGGTGTTGTAGAAAGGAAAAGTAGGTCCTTGGAAGAATTGGCAAGAACCATGTTGAATGAAAATAATTTGCCAAAATATTTTTGGGTTGATGCAGTAAGTACTGCATGTTATGTACTAAATAGAGTAATTATAAGACCCATTTTGAAATTAACACCTTATGAACTTTTTAAAGGAAGAAAACCAACTATCTCTCATTTGAAAATTTTTGGATGCAAATGCTTTGTATTAAACAATGGAAAATCTAACATTGGCAAATTTGATTCAAAGGTTGATGAAGGTATATTCTTGGGTTACTCTCTCACTAGCAAAACATATAGAGTGTAAAACAAAAGAACTTTAACTATTGAGGAATCAATACATGTTGGATTTGATTAATGTTTGGAAACCTGTACTAACATGCATGAACCTAGAAAAAGCGATGAGTTTCTTGAGACAGGGGGAGATTTAGCAGAAAAGCCTCAAAATGTTCAGATTGAAGAGAAAACTTTGATACAACCACAGATAGTCAACTACAAAGTCAACTAGATGATCTGCCAAAAGTATGGACTACACCAAAGGACATGTCACTAGACAATGTGATAGGAGACATATCAAAAGGAGCTCTACAAGGAAGCAGCTCAGTCAGTTATGTTTAAATGTGGCATTTGTATCCCAAATAGAGCCAAAGACAATAGATGATGCACTCAAGGATGAGAATTGGTACTTTGCAATGCAAGAGGAGCTAAACCAATTCAAAAGGAATGAAGTTTTGGATCTAGTTCCTCGACACCAAAATCAACAAGTTATTGGAACCAAATGGGTGTTTAGAAACAAGCTCAATGATAATGGCTACATTATGAAGAAAAAAGCAAGACTTATAGCCAAAGGATATAGTCAAGAAGAGGGAATTGACTATGATGAAACCTATGCACCGGTGGCAAGATTAGAAGCCATAAAAATTCTTCTAGCCATTGCAACAATGTTGGACTTTAAACTCTTTCAAATGGATATGAAGAGTGCTTTTTTGAATGGATACATCAAGGAAGAAGTATTTGTAGAACAACCTCCTGGTTTTCAAGACTTTGCATTTCCAAATCATGTCTACAAACTAAAGAAAGCTCTATATGGTTTAAAGCAAGCTCCAAGATCATGGTATGAAAGACTTAGTCTATTCTTGATTAAGAGTGAATTCCATAGAGGTAATGTGACTCTACATTATTTGTCAAAAAATCCAATAAAGATCTCTTATTTGTACAAATCTATGTAGATGATATCATTTTTGGATCCACTAATCTTTCTTTGTGCAAGGAATTCTCTACAAATATGCAACAAGAGTTTGAGATGTCTATGATGGGAGAATTAACCTTCTTTCTTGGATTACAAATCAAGCAAGTTTAGAATGGTATATTCATCCACCAAGCCAAGTACTGTGCATAATTATTAAAGAAATTCTCTATGGACAGTTGTAAGAAATCCTCAACACCTATGGCCACTAATTGCTATTTAGATATTGACGAATCAGGTAAGTGTATTGATCAAACAAAGTATAAAGGTATGATTGGTTCTCTACTTTACTTAACCGCTAGTCGTCCGAATATCATGCATAGTATGTGTGTGTTTGTGCACGATTTCAATCATGTCCTAAGGAGTCTCACTTAACTGCTATAAAAAGAATTTTGAAATACTTGAAAGGCACTAAAAATCTAGGCTTATGGTATCCTAGAGGGGCTAACATATAATTGGTGGGATATAGTGACTCTGATTTTGGTGGCTGTAAAGTGGATAGAAAAAGTACTAGTGGAACATGTCATTTATTAGGTTGTTCATTAGTGTCATGGAATTCTAAAAAACAAGCATGTGTTGCGCTTTCCACCACGGAAGCAGAATATATTGCTGCAGGAAGCTGTTGTGCACAATCCATTTGGATCAAGCATCACCTAGAAGATTATGGTATTCATTTAGACAACATTCCTCTTAGGTGTGATATTACTAGTGCTATAAATCTCACAAAGAATCCAATCATGCACTCTAGAACCAAACATATAGAAATAAGATATCATTTTATTAGGGATCATGTTGCAAAAGGAGAATGCAAAATTGAATATATTGACACAAATAATCAATTGGCTGACATATTCAGTAAACCTTTGGCTAGAGAAAGATTTTACGTACTTCGAAGTGAACTTGGGATACTTGATTTTACATGTACTACATAGCTACTACCTCACATTTTGCACTTTGCAGTAAATACAGTTAACTATACTGCACCAGAATTATCACCATTGCACCTGTTATTCTGTCTCTGCATTACATAGTCAACTCTGTAGTTAACTATCCCCTTCATACTGCATCAGAATTTCACCATTGCACTAATTTTTCTGTTTATGCATTACGTAGTCAACTCTGCAGTTAACTATTTTTTTAACCTGCATCAGAATTACGACCACTGCACCAATTTTTTTCTGTTTCTACATTATGTAGTCAACTCCTTAGTTAACTATACTTTCCCTGCATCAGACTTGTCATCTCTGCATCAGGTTTTCTCATTCTGCATAACATAGTCAACTTGCTAGTTAACTAGTCACACATTTTTCATATTTCCTTTGGCATATTTCGAAAGTAGTCAACTACGTTAGTACCCTAGTTAACTACGTATGGCACAAAAGTGGTTTGGTAAAATTTTCTTCTCTTTTAAAACTTCATTTCTCTACAAAATCTAAAATTCCCAAATCTGTTCAGAACCCTAAAACCCCATTTCTCTCTCATCTTCTCTCCACCACACATAAACCCTAATCTATGCACCTTCATCAATGGCTTCGTCATCCTCGCGTCCCAAACACATAAAGCACATAGCTGTCAAAATCACTTCTCGTCCTGCTAAACTCGATGGTTGGATCAATGATGATGAGAAGCAAGCCAACTTTGTCAAGAACTGGAAGGATCGCAACATTGTCAATTCGAAATATATCGACATAGATTTCTTTCGCGACAATGGGTTTCAGTTCCAAGAGCACTTTGCCTATCAAAGCTTGGAAAAGTTTGTACAACTTCGAGGTATCTACTATCTTTGACCTTCTTAAGGTTTTCTATGCCAATGCTTGAGAAGATATTGGTACGGTGGTTTCAAGGGTGAAAGGGGTCAATATAATTTTGGATGATACTGTCTGGACCACTATTGATAGCTTTTAACTAGGGGGAGAAAAGTTGTATGTTGGTTCCCCAAATCTACGAAAAATGGAGATATACAAATCCTTGCTGCGTAATCCTTCTAGTGCAAAGAAATGTAACTTCTACAAAGTTGGTGGTATGAAGAGGGATGATCTTGTCATGGCATTCATTATAGGTTAGATTTTAGCTCCAAGAGTTGGAAATCATGGGCAACTTCTAACAGAGGATATCTTTCTAATGCATGCCATAAACTCCAGGGTCAAAATCAATTGGTCTGCCCTTGTGTGTGACACCATCATGAAGACTACAAAATTACAGATGTATCCCCTACCTTACGCCTTATTCTTGTCAAAAGTATTTGAGTATTATAATCTTGATTTGGCTGATGAAATCTTTGTTCCACTCACTCATACCAACTTCATTGAACTCAATGCTCTTCATCACATGGGTTTTGTATTCACTGACAATGAGTGGACATTTAAGGATGATCCTTCTCCATCTGCAGCAACTTCACCGCCACCATTATCCACTGATCACTCCATGCATTCTGATGTTCTACATTCTCTGGCTGATCTCACTCTTTCAGTTGCCTGTTTGGTTCTACAAAATTGCTGAAGCATCATCAAATTGTTGATGAGGAAGATGATCCTGTTACAAAAGAAGCTGCAAACTCTGCTTCTGTTATCAGTGAAGATGAATCCGCTGCTGAAGAAGACAATCCCCAAATAGAAAACGCTGATAATGCTGCTGATGTTGCTACTGATGAAGAAACCTACTCTACTACAGATGATATGTCAGACTAGTGCACTCTTTCACCGCTGATTACTCTTTTTTTGTCCCTTGGGGTTATCTTCTTATCTCTGCATATATATGCTCACTAAGTCTAAGTTGCTATTTTGTCTGTTTTAATTGTTATATCCTTGTTTTGCTTCTGTCCAAAAAGAGGGAGAACTCTGTATTCAGTATTGTTAAAAATTGACTACTATTGACTGCTTATATCTGAATTAACATGACATGCTATCTTGGTATATTTGTATTGTGAAAATTTTTGACACAATATATGAAGTAACAAATATGGGTCACAAAAAGCAAGTGAATTAGTGTATCTCTTGTATATATTGTCTTGTTTTGGCCATCATCAAAAAAAGGGGAGATTATTGCTATTAAATGTATGCATGTGTGATGTGTTAAGTTTTTTATGATGCCCATAATAGCATTACATTGGTTAATATGACATGTATGTGATATCTTGAAAATATCAATCTGTTGCCCCGATAGTTGACTAGGTTACTAATATAGTTAACTACGTATATCCTGAAACTTGGTGTTGGACTTTGTCATAATATAGTTGATTAGCCAACTAATGTAGTCAACTAGGTTCGTGCCTGATAGCAGCTGTTATATAAAAACAGTTTCTGCACTTTCTGAAAAACAATTTGTTTAAACCAAAAGAAAGAAAGAGAAGTGTGAAACAAGTTCTTGGAGCTATCTTGGAAGGTCCCTTTGAAGAATTCTATCAAGACACATTCAATTTTGACTTGGCAAGATGAAGAAATTTCAGTCTTGGAAAAGGTGTACTCAATCCATTTTGTAGGTTTTGTTCTTGTGTTTTGATACAGTTTGAAATTGTTTGTTTCTTTTGTTTTCTGTCTAAAGCAAGTGTGTGTGATAGTCTTGCTGTTGTGTGGTTGAGCAAGTGTGTGGAAGCCTTGCATGTGTGTTCCTTTATCTTAAAATTTAGATTTATCAAGTGTATTTGTAAATCTTAAAATTCTTGTGATATAGTGAAAATCTCTAGCTATGGTTTGCTAGATGAAACTAATGTAGATTCTTAGGAATCGAACCAATATAAAAACTTTGTGTGCTTTATCTCTTCCTCTTCATATTTTGTCATAGTATAAATGCTCCAAACATTAAGCATCAAACCACACTATTTCAATTGATTCAACAAGCAAAGGGTTTATCAAAACAATTTCAAAAGTGCTAAAACTGGGCAAAGTTTGTTAAAACCAATTCAGCCCCCCTCTTGGTTGTGAAATATTGGTGCATCAAATCTAAGACTTCCACTATCGACAAGAAGGTGCATCATCACTCTTTGCATTCTTTTGGTTTTTGTTTATTGGTTTTGTGTGAATTAGGGTTTATAGAACCAATTTTTAAGGTTACTTATTTTTGTAGTTAGAGAGTCTTCCAGTGATGGTTGTTGTAGTTTGGTCGGATGATAATACTCTTCAACTTGAAGCCACCACACTTTGTCAAAATTCTAACTCATGCTTTCAATTTGTAATTCATGCTTTGTCAATATTGTGCTTCTAAATTCTATTTGTTGATCGCCTAGTAGCATATATCGTTTGGATTCTATGTCTTAATGCGTTGTTTTTTTTTTTGTTATAGAACGAAGCCCTCCGATTGAGGAAGTTATTCAAGCTGGTGTCGTTCCACGTTTTGTTGAGTTTCTTTTCAAAGAAGATTTCCTTCAACTTCAGGTTCTACATCTTAATTTTGTGGTTTTCGTCGTAGTTGAAATTGTTTATTTATTTATGTTAAGTGTGTTTTGTTAGTTGAAATTTGTCCAGAAAAAAACAGCAAAATTGACTCACCATTTCATATTAGTGGAGCAGAACTTGGAAAAATTCAACGGAAATTAAGGAGGTAGGTGCTTCTTAACGTTTTCATGTTGATCATTTTTCAATGGGAAGATGCTCTCCAATGTCACTCATTACCTGTTTCTTTGTCTTCCAATGGTTAACATGGTCAATGGTGGGTCTGGTCATGAAAGAAGTCATGCTCAAGGTCCATAAAGAACATAGGTGTTGTGCTTGGTTTGAGTTCACAAATTAGAAAACATCAGAAGATAGCCATGGAAATTCTAGTCCAAAACTTGATTAGGTTAAGTTGTTCCAAGGTGGATTAGAAGATAAGAAATTCCAACGGGAAGTCAGCTCAAGCAGTTGCTAGCGATAACATTAACTTTCACTTCTAACTTTGTCTTTCTCAATAGAGGTCCTGCTTATACATTTTTTTTATAAACACTTACAATGAATATAGAGTAAGAAGATAAAATATTAAAGTCCCCATGACATATATGTTGTGTTTAATTTTGTAATTGACTATGTTTCTGAATTAGAGAAAGGTTTTGTGTTTATGTGTAAAGAAGATGATGTTAATCTGTTAACGACCATACATTTATTGACCATTCATGTTTATATGTAAACAAGAGGATGTTGAAAAGCTGAAAGATGTTAAAGTAGTTGATGCATTAAAACATCCCAACTGAAATATTGGAAAAAAAGATTACTGTGGATTTTGCTACACTCTTTAACAAGGTTTGTTTCTCTTTTATGTCAACATATTGGATGAAAAAAGCCTTTTTATAAATCTATTTGATTATGTAGTATGAATTTCCTATGTAAAAGTTAAATTTGTTTTAATTCTTTGCACGGTCTAGAAGTAATTAAGCACATTAATTCTTTGTAGGATTCATCTATTCTTGCACAATTAGGGTGGCCTAATATGATCCTCTATACATTATCATGGCTTCACAGGGTTTATTATTCTGAAATCACTTGGCCTTGCTTTGATCTTTGCAAGTACTATACTTTTTCCCTGCTGCATACTTATTTAACTCAATCAAATTTTATTTTCCATCCATACTAAAAGAAAATAGACATTTTTAATCTTGTGTCCTTCAACAACTAGTCCACTTCAACGATGAAGAAGTCGTAAAACATACATGTTGGGCTCTTTGTTACCTTGTGGAAGGCCCAACTAACAGTGTTCAAGCTGTTATTACTTTCATCATTAAACCTTACACAAACCGCTTGACAAATGTATCCAGTTACATTTATACATATACCTTCATTTTCTACAACTAGTAATCTGAGTGGGTATGGTTCAAAAGGGAGGCCTCAACTCTATGTTCCTACTTTACTTGATTTCTTGATTGGGAGCTACTATAGTCCTGTTTTACTTGCTAAGATCAGTTATGTAGATTACTTGACACCATTAGTTTCAGTTAAAATTCAAATCCTCACAAATATTGCTTAAGATCCTTTTTAATACAATGTTTTTCTTAGTCTTCTTCTAAACTTTTATACAAATTTTTTTTTAATATATACTTTTTATTACTGTTTCCAATAACCTTTTGTTCACATGTCCAGATAATATTAACTGATTTTGTATTGTTACTATAAGTGGGTCTTAGTCAACCTGTGAATCCAATCAATCAACTATACATCAAATCCATAACAATAACTAATTATCCTAATTCCATCAATATGTTGTGTACGTCATAACCCTTAGAAAGAACATGGGCAAAACAGAGTTGTGGCCATGTCTTCAGCTAATTCTTGAATGCTTGTCCTAGAAAGAATATGCATTGTAATTGGGCATAGTTTAATATCAACAAAATGTTATGAATGGCAGAAGAATTAGTCTTTCTCCAACAGCAGCTGTTAAGTAATGTAGTAGGGTGTTTGGTGATAAGAATGCAAAATCAGTGTAGGTTTATTTTAATTAGTTAACCTGATAACTCAATATGAACCGATCCAATTAAAGTTAGGCTGTTTGGGCCTCAAACAAAAAACTGCAAAATCGAACTAGACCAACTATGTTTCATTGTATTTTCTTGAGTTAATAATCAAGATCTCAGAGCAAGCTAAATATGATTTTTAGATTCCAAGTATTCCTAGAGCTGATATTCCCTCCGATGAATAGACAATATTTTTTGTGGTGAATCTCCTGTCAATGCAATAATCAACACAATCTATATCACAATACCTTAAGATTTGAGTATTTCCCTTGTCGTCATACAACATTCTGGAGCCTGTTTTGATATATTTGAGAATGTGAATCACAACATTCTAGTGGTCAATGTGAGGATTCTAAATGAATTGACTAACAACTTCAATTGCATAAGAAATATAATCTCGGCACCATTAACTTTTGATTCGTGTTCATAGGATTATCAATGGGTTTGCCATTTTCCAATCCTATCTCCTCTATAGTATCAAGAGCATATTTCATTTGTGAAACTACCACACCTTCTTTTGACTAAATAACTTCAATACCAAAAGAGTATTTCAGAAGCCAAAATCCTTGATCTGAATATGATTGAATAAGTGTTCTTTCAATTGAGAAATCCTAGTGGCATTATTTTGTGTAATAACTATATTATATAGACAATTAAAAAAACCCTTTTTTATCATAATTCATTAAATTTATGAAAATGTGAAAGTTATTAATGTTTTTTTTTCTGAACAAGATATCTCATCACTTATCTATTAAAGTTGAATGTATGTAGTATATATTTGTCATTAAATAATTTGTTAATATACATATATCCTGGGCTATATAAAATAGGCCATATATAAATAACTTAACATGCCCTAAATTAGCCTCTATTAATGTAATTCTCTTCCTATAAAAAGTAAACTAACTATACATACATGTCACTGAGAAGGTCTGACATGTGATAAACAAGAAGAAAGATCTTAGGACTAAAATTTAATTACTTTAATCTTACAATGGAAATCAAGGAAATTGAAATTGCTTATTCCTCTATTTTTTTTTCTACTATTGTGGTTCATTATATTCTTTCTTTTTTTTTGTACCTTTGTTTAGTTTTTTTTTCTTTCATTTAGTTTCATTTATCTGAAATTTTCTGTATAAATGTTTTGTCCATCTTACTGTATAAGACAGGTTTAGTGAAGAAGAACATGAAAGTATTTTGCTATTACTGTTAGAAAATGTGAATAATAACATGTGTTGGTGATATTAAGCAATGTAAAAAGAAAAATAAAAACATGATAATAATTTTTGATTGAGAGTTGAATTAAAAGTATAAAACTTGATTTAAATTTAAAAATATTGAAAAGGAAAAACAATATATTTTCAGGTTGAGTGACCACACTAAACCTTTTTCCTTTGACTATTTCTACTTTGACTTCAGCTTTTTTGTGTGAATGGACAATATGATATCTGTGTTGGTCTGTAGTCTGTTCTGATTTTGAATGTTCATAGTGCATGTAAACATTGTACTTGATGTACCTCACCCCGTAACATGAATTCAATTCAATACTATCAACAATTTATGTAATAATTTACTAAAATTTATATTGGTCCGTAGTCTGTTCTGATTTAAAATTTATGTTTTTAAAATAGTTTGATTAGTGTGATTAATTGTGTTTTAAAATAGGTTTCTTCGTTAACATCATAAGTCAATGAAATGAAGGCAATGATGACTTTTTTTGTACAAAACTATCAAGGAGAATTGCCTCAAGACTTTCCTATGTTTCATACATCACTGGTAATATTTAAATCTTTAGTATATTAATATATATTTTTTTATTGTAATGAATGTTAGTAATTATGATTTTTTTATGTTAGGTGTCTGATCAAGGGAGTTTTCCTAATGAAGAAACAAATATGATTCCGATCAAGATCAAGATCAAGATTGATAGTCGAAGAATGTTATATTAGACTTTTACTATTTTACTTTTATGAAGAAACAAATATATTGTAATATTCCACTAGTTTGAACATCTAAATTTTATTGTTTACCTTGGACAAACAAACTTTCTTGTTTTTATAAATGTTATATCTAGTTATAAACAAATATCAAAATTTTAGAATTCTTGCTTTTTATTTGATATGTTTCAAGAATTGTGTGGATTAAAAAAGTGCACCAAATAAAATTAAAGGGATTTAAAACACCAAACAAAAGTCATCTATAAATAATGAATTGAATTGAATTGTAGGGGTGAAAAAACCCCACCAGGAATTTAAAAACGTTGAAATTGAGAAATTGAAACCCAACAAAGGTTTGAAAAACTTTCGGAAGTACACTAGGGGTTCCAGAACCGCCGGTAAGTAGCGAAGGTTTCAGAACCGCCAGTAAGTAGCGGGGGTTCCAAAACTGTTGGTCAGTACTACTTTACCAGAGGTTACCCAAAATCGTCGGTAATTCGTTAACGACGCTGGTTTTTCTAGGGAAAAATCAAACTGCTGGTAACACCTTTAGCGGGGGTTCAAACCGTTGGGAATGCTAAAAATAACCCCCGTTAAAAATTATTTCTCTTATAGTGTATTATCTGCAAAATACTTATCTTCCATTTTATTAACGTGCATTTCATTCAAACAATATTCTCAAGCTTTTATTTCATTGTTATGCGATAAACAACCATATTATCATATTTTCATCTTCACCAGTAGTTTCTCTATCAATTTTAAAAAATAAATCTATTCTTTTGTGTTTCATTAATATACCTGTTTAAAAAATAAGTTTAAGACTAAAAAATAATTTATCATTATCTAATCAAAAGTTGAGAGACATAATTACTAAAAAAATCTATGATAATCAAGTTACAATTAAAAATCGACTACAAAAAATCACATAGTACATTGTTTCTTCTTCTATATTAAAAAAAATGAATATAAAAAAAAGTCATGACATGAAAAATAATGCTAAATGTTAAACAAAAAGTTCACTACAAGAGAAAGTTACCGTATTTATTTAATAATGAAAGAGAAAATATGAAAAAATGAGGATAGAAATACTGAGTTTATGTCTAACTTTTTTTTAGTAACAAAAGTAAATAAATAAGCATGAGAGAAGAATACAAATATAAAAAACTCAAAAGACAATGTGAGAGAAAATAAAAAATATCTTAATAATTTTGTTTCTTTATATATTTGATTTTATATTTTTTTATTTATTATTGTACTTTATAAAATAAATAAAAAATACTTAATTTAATTTTTATTAATTTTGAATATAATATTATTTAATTTAAAAAATTTAAAAATTTATATAATTTTAAATAAATTTAATATAAAATAATGAAAAAAAATATGGGGAGGGGGGTCGTGGCCCCGCTTGCCCCTTCCAACCTCCGCCATTGGTATGCATCTTATATTTACATCGTTTGGTATTTATATTATATTTTCTATACTAGAAGAGGAATGAGTATTATTTATTTATAGTTTCTCCCTCGTATATTAGCCTTCAAACATATGGAGGAAGAAGGTTATGAATATGATTCACTTGGACTATTGGGGGTAAATTAAAAGTGACTACAATCTATCCTCCAAGGATAACCAGTGCATTTGGAGCATTTAGGAAGATGATAGTAGAATTTATTGTTCCTTGAAATGTTATCGAATTATTTACCGCATTGGTTTGCCATGCATTTCCTGGAAAGACTACTACAATATCGACAAAGAATGGGTCGGGCATGTTAGGGGCAGTCATCTACAATGTGATTAAAATATTTATTTATATATATACACAACCATAAAATAGGGAAGTGAGACAAATATCACAAAAATATAACATGTCTTGATAAAATAGAATAAAATGAAAACTCTTTTAAATCCATAAAACTTTGATCTTTATTTTACCTTGATTTTTATTAATTTTGTAGTAACTAATTACGATAATTGAGTCTCATCACGACCAACAAAGTAACTCAAGAACATCTCATCATGAGTACTAACTACTCATTTAATCCCCAAGGTCATACCTCCAACTACAATAATCAAATATTTCTTTATTATAAGTTTTATTTTGATATTAAATCATATAAATATACAAATAAATAAATAAATAGGATTAGTGCATAGCTAAAAATAAATATAATAAATAAAGGAGATCAATATGTGACTGGATATAAATATAAATAAATAAATGAGAGTAAATATAAATTAAATAAATAGAACCAGTGCACATATGAAGATGAATAAAAATAAATAAATAAATAACAACGAGTACAAAATATAAATTAGAATGAGGTTAAGGACATCTCACTTAAGGTAAATATAAAAGTAAAAATAATTATGAGGAGATAGAAAGATAATAAAAGAAAAAGCATAAAATGATAGATGTCTCTTCCCCTTACCTTAATTGTGGAAAATACACCAAGGTTGTATTGAGACTTTGATGATATATAATTTTTTTCCTTTTTGTTCTTATTACATATCATCACTCTCTTTTGTATTATCATCTCTTCTTTATTTTTGTTTTACCTGTCTCACATATCTTCACCCTTCATCTTATTTATACTACTCAAAGCAATGATTACTATTGATTACATTAGTAACCAAAACCTTGTTCTCGATATTTTTTTCATTAATTGACGTTCATTTATTATTGTACTTTAGATGGTTATATGCTTTTACTATGATTAATACATACATATATATATATATATATACATATATATACATATATGTATATATATATATATATATATATATATATATATATATATATATATATATATATATATATATATATATATATATATATATATATATATATATATATATATATATA
>Ga0214545_1008560_pt1 | contig 16224 bp, 7 predicted proteins | sample CNSS4metaG_FD_160064 | JGI IMG/M metagenome (GOLD analysis project Ga0214545, IMG submission 160064) | Root nodule microbial communities from cowpea collected in UCLA plant growth center, Los Angeles, California, USA - CNSS4 | ecosystem: Host-associated > Plants > Roots > Nodule | place: USA... | reverse complement strand
AATTAAATAAAAATATTATTTTATTATATATATATATATATATATATATATATATATATATATATATATATATATATATATATATATATATCTTTCTTGGTTTATCTTTTGAATTTAAAACTTTTCCACTAAAAAAATAACTCCTCAAATTTTGAGAACCTTATAATCGACCTAGCTCAATTAAATTCAGTAAAAGCATATTAAAGTTATAATTTAGTTTTAAAGTCAAGTGTGATGTTAAAAACTTGAATTATAAAATTATAGATTCATAGAATAATTAGTTGAAAAGGAAGATTGATGAGGTTTGGGTGTGAGAATTATTGATGAAAGAAGTGTTGCGATGTGATGGCAGTGCGAATGATTGAATCCACTAACGCTAACAGTTATCTTTTTTTTTTTTTTTTTTTTTTTTTTTTTTGCAGTAAATGCGCGGCGTGAGGTTGCCGCTACTCCTTCATCTCTCAAACGTGTCTTTTAGGAGAAAGATGGTTTTGCTTTTGGCTTATCGTTAGTATCATTTTTTGAAATCATATTAACAAAACAATTACAATATCACTTTCTTGCACTATTCATTAAAGTGATTTGGAATTAATGATTCGTGGGGGAACTTGAAGAAAACATTCACAATGACATCCCATTTAAATAGATTAAATCTACTAAACAAAGCATCGCACAATTATGATAATAAAAAACAATTCGAGAAACAGAACACGTACGAACCTACTATTACAGTTATCCATAGGAGTACTAAAAAGGAAACGTAGGCATACAACCATGCCAAAAACGAAACAAAGTCTAAACGTTAACTATCTTGCAGAAGGGTCGCTCCTAGAGCAAGAAGTCATAAAAGAGAGGGGCATTAAAGCCATAAAAACTACTAATAGGAGCTACAGATAACTGGTCCAAACTACACAGCACCGCTACCACCAGCAGATCCACCTCCTGAGCTCTTTCCATCTGCTCCCACCGTAAGGTGATCATTGCAAAAAGAAAACAATCAAGGCAAGAACATATACAACAAAGAAAGGGTAAGCTAGAGTAATTTAAAGTTAACATAGTATAGCAGATAAGTACTTAAACAGTTCAAGCATTTCAACACAGTGAGCACAGAAAATCATGTTATCGCAGACAAGCAAGACACTATGACTCAATTATCCGGATAAATATACTAAGATCGGATTCATCGGACGCTTGCACTTGTGGTGGCCTCTACTGCTCTGCAAGCCATTTCCAATGGGTTTCACCCTACCACATACAAGGTTAGCCTTTAAACGTCTAAGGCCATTATCCTGCCAGAGACTAGGGTCTCCCGCCACTCTCACTACTTGGGTCAGTTTGCTCTATTTGAGACTCACTGACCCTTTAGAGTTTCGGGATGCGATCCTTACTTGAATCCATATCTTAACATATACACTACACACCACCATGAGGCCTCCCCACGAGACTCATGGAATTACGCCTATCACACACCAAATTCATGTTTCATACCATATCCACCACCTTTATCTCAAAACATTTAATTCTCATTCAAGTTCTCAACCAACCAACCACAATCCATGTGTTGCTCATGCCAACATACAACTTTTAGTTCATAGAAATCAAACAACCATATATACTCACATGCTTTAGGTCTTGGAAAAGGAAATCAAATAAATCACACGAATCACTCCTCAAACCAGAGAGAAAACAAAGTTGAAGCAACCTGTTGTGGCAGCCTCCCTCAGGCTAGGAGTCATCGCCCAGACGAGAGAAGTTGTCTCGCTCAGGCAACGGGCTCTCGCCTAGGCGAGCCTACAACAGTGGGTCCTGGAAGTTTTCGCGATCTCTCGCTCAGGCGAGGCTGTCTCGCCTAAGCGAGCTGACCTGTCGCTCAAAACGCAACCCCTCGCCTGGGCGAGTGCTCGAGGCAGAACCCTGAGTGAGCTTCTGGCATTCTCGCTTAGGCGAAACAAGCTCGCCTAGGCGAGAATATCAGTTCTCTCCCACTGTTCCACGCATGCCAGGCAGAAACACAACACAACCAACATCCAATAGCACATGTAACTCAGTTTCATTCGATATAAACGTACTACTCAAGCATATAAACATATATCAACCCGAAAAGAAACACACAAAATAACTTTGACTGGTGAGTTAGGGAAAGGATGAAGTTAAAGCTCAACTTACCTGAGAATATTAAACCGAGAAGCTAGCTGGAAAAGAACTGAACCTATGCCCTAGTAGAGCTCTTGCTTCAGCCAAGAGTGTTTGAGGAAGAGGAGCAGCTCTGGAAAACAGAAGAATGAGGAATGAGTGAGTTGGAAGAGGTATTGGGGTCCTACAATAGAGCTGGCCTTGGACCTACGAAAAGGCCAAGTCCAAAGAATATAAACTGGAAAATGGGATTTACAATATCTTTGCAAATAAAGTACTTTTTTATGACAATAACAATTGTTTGTGCCAAAATAATACACACCCTTTCTTTTCTACTTTTTTCACAATAAAAATTCTGACAAAGTAATAGAGATAATTTCTTTTCTAGTTTTTTTTTTAGTTTGTTTGTTGAAAAAAATAGTTTTATTTATTATTACTATATGTGATAATTTCATTTTTAATTACAAAGAGTATTATTTAATATTATAATTTATGTACATATCAAACATAAATATTAGAAGTGCTCTCTCAACTCAAATAGAAACATATATGTGTACTACCATTATATATAGAATTATATGTTTTCTTATTGTAAAGTTGGACGAAGCATATAAATAAAAGTATTATGGTGTGCTAAAAATATTATATGACTAATAGTTGAAAATATTTAAGAGAAAGGCTAAATTAATTATTTAATATAACAATATTGATATATTTTATTTTTACTATATTAAAAAAAATTAGAATATTAATATAGCTAGATACATGTTTCATTTCTAATGTTTATCACGTGTGTTTATCACATGAAAAATTAACATTAATATATAATTAAAATAAAATAAATTATTTTTAATTTACAAAAACAAAGGCTCTTTCTAGACTTATTGTATATTAATATTAATTTTTTGTTAATAAACATGATCATTATTAAAAGACTAAAGATATATTCAATTATTACACTCATTAAAGAAGTTCAATTACAACTAATTTTTATAAGTATCCTAAAAATAAAATACCAATACTTATTAAGAAGAACTATTTACTCACACTCAATGATAGGCATTAAAATTGACAATTGCTTCCAGCACAATATCACTTTCTTCCTATACCCTATCATTTTATTTAAAGAAAATAATTTTTTTTAATTAAATTTTGACAATTTATTCTTATACCATAAGATAAACTTTTTTAATTGATTATTATTTTTTCATTTCTTTTATCTTTTAAAACCATTTAAAAAATGATATATTAGATTATAAAAGAAATTATGAAAATTTAGTAATTAAAATATTATTGTCTTTTATTTAATTATATTTTTTCAGAAGACAAAATGCTGACAAGAAAAAAATAGATTTTGAAAGAGAAAAAACAGTTTTCCAGAAAGAAGATTCCAAAACCGGAGAATGAATTTGGGAAGTCAGTTTCGAAAAAAAAATAGAAAAAGAAATTCTAAATAAAAATTCCAAAAATAAAAGTCCCGAATAAATATTTCTGAAAAGAGAATTCCAAATCTGAAAACAAAATTCCAAAATATCTTTTCTATTTTTGGAAATAACTTTCAAATAAGGGCAAAAATGAAAATTACATAAATTGATGAAGTACAGAAAGAAAATGATAGGGCGCAGGAAGCAACCCCTTAATAATTTAACTTGATTTCGGCTTTCTGAAACTGCATTGCACAGCCCATGTGGTAGGGACAGTTTCTCCCTGCACCTCAATATGTCTCTTGCACTCCGTATTAGAGAAACCTTTTATTTTTTTGTTCTTTTTATTATGTAATTCAAAAATTATAAATAATTTTTTGTATAATCTGGAAGTTTTCTAAATTATACAATCTAAAAGTCATTATTTATTTTTGAATTAAACAGTTCAGAAATTATTTTTTATTTTTGGATTACATTTTTTTCTTCAAAAAAAAACATCTTTCAAATCGTAGAATCTAAAAGTAAAAATGATTTTCAAATTACACAGTTTAAAAATTCTTATTTTTAGAAAATAATTTCAAATTATAAAACCTCGAAGTTTTGTTTTTAAAAGAAATACAACTTCTGGATTTCATAATAAGAAAGAAGGTACAGAAAGAAATTAATTTATGAAAGTGCAGGAAGAAGGTGGCTCAGGTTTTTGGGTCTTTCTTCCTACACTTTCAAACATTTCTTCTGCATCTTCAAAACTTTTTAAATTTCCAAAATATCCTTTGACCATTTAAAGAAACTCACGGATATCACATCCCCAAAAATATTTTTGAATGTCGATTTCCGGAAGTCAAAATATATGACTTCCAGAAATCAAAATATATCACAGGAAGTCGACTTTCGAAAATCAAAATATATCACCGAAATTTGACTTCCGAAAATCAAAATATATCACCGGAAATCGACTTCCGAAAATCAAAATATATCACTGGAAATCGACTTTCGAAAATCAAAAATCATTACCAAAAGTCAACTTCTGAAAATCAAAAAACATTACGGAAGTCGACTTCCATATATAAAAAAATTATATATTTTATTTTTTAAAACACATATTAAAAACTATAAAACATATAAATTTTAAAAAAAGTTACTATAAAATATAAAAAAATAAGTAATAAAAATACAAATAAAAAATTGAAAAATAAAATTAAAAAGTAATTTAAATTAAAATTATAAAACTTTAAATTTAAAAAAAAATATATAAATATATATATATATATATATATATATATATATATATATAAACGGAAGTCAAAATTCGTTTATATATGTAATCCGGTATATATATGTATTTTTTTTCTTTTTTTAATTTTAATTTTAATTTTATTTACTTTATTGATATTATTTTAATTATATTTTTTATGTGTATATTATTTTATATTTTATTTGAATTTTTTAATTTTGTTTAAAATTTTTGTAAAATTATTTCAATTATATATTTTTCTATATTTTTAAATTTAAATTTATTTTTATGTAATTTATTAAAAATTTAATAAAAGAAAAAAAAATTAAAAAAACCATATTTAAAATAACATATATAAATAATGAAATTTAAAATTAAAAAAACAAATATATATATATATATATATATATATATTTACATTTGTATATTTTTTTTTCCTTTTTTTTAATTTAAAGTTTTATTATTTTAAAATGAATTTAAATATTAAATAAAATTAAATGAAGCAGAATAAATTTTTTATTCTTTTGTTTTTTATTTTGAAGTTTAATTTTATTTTAATTTTATTTATTTTTATATTTATATTTATTTTTCAGTATATTAAATAAAAATAAAATTATACATATAGATATTAATATTTTTTTAAAAATATATATTAAAAAATATGAAAACATAAAAAATAAATAAAATAATAAACTGAAAAGATCATTAAAAGTTAAAAAATATAAATTTTAAAAAGAATTAAAAATATTCAAAATAAAATTTGTTTTTCACTTACGGAAGTCAACATCCGGAGAATGTTTTTTGACTTCCGGGAATACTTTTTGACTTCCAGAAGTCGACTTTGGTGATATATTTTGACTTCCAAAAATTGATTTCCGTGATATATTTTAACTTCCGAAAGTGGACATAATTTTGGGATTGTGGTTTCTGCGGATTTTCTTAAATGGTCAAAGGGTTTTTTGGAAATTTAAAGAAAGTTTGGAGGTGTAGAAGAAATTTTGGAGGTGCAGGAAGAAATACCCTAGGTTTTTTCTGTTTCCATTAACTTTTGGAGCCTTTCCTAACGCAAAGAAGAAGCCCCACACACACTCGAAATCATTAAGATCAATAAATACAATATAAGTTAGGAAGAGAGAGAAAAGAAGTAATGAGAATGTGTTGAACCATAACGGCAATGTTTTGTAGGAAAGTGAAAGAAAACGTAATTTCAAAAATGTTTTAGTTACAACACCATTTACAAAGGGGGTGGATAGTAATTTTGGGAGAAGGTACCACACAAATCCTATGTTTGATAGGATGGAAAGAAATTATTATTAATTGGGATGGCATGGGAATGAGAGGGGACGAGTTTCGTTACACATATCCATTCTCATAAAAAAAATGTGTCTTTATTTTCATACCCAAACTCAACGGGTATCATACTTTTGTCTCATGCTCTTCTCCATCGGGTAACGGGTATATTATCATACTCATTCGTATAAACCTTCTTCCATCCTATAATTCCTTGATTTTTTCTGGTAAATCCTTAAGATTGTTGATAAAAATGACAAGAACACAAAAAAATAAGTTTCTTGAGATGTGAATGATCACTGCCCTTAAGGATTTATCCGTTGTATAGGCGTAAATTTGCCAGGATACAATAGGAACGTCTTGGATATCTTTAAGGATTCAGAACTAGCAAGAACAATTATGTTAAAGAGTAAATATAAATCCAAGATTAAAGAAAATAATAGTGTAGTGAAGAAAAGATGAGATATGTAACTCCTATATACTCTGTGTTTCGAAGAGGGATTACCATTTTAGAGAAGGAACTTTTATGGTATTTATCAAGGAGTATGGGTCACAAACCACTTCTATCAATATCTAAAAAACTGCAACCAACCAACATATATTCACAAAACAAAATGAGGAGCAAATCTCGCCACTTTTGTGAATGAGGAATAACATATACCGTTAGCTTCTGACGTTGACCCCAACATAGTAAAGGAAAAGTGAAACTTCAGTAAATATATAGGAGAAAAGAGATTTTGCAATACTCTATATTTTTATAACATAAACAAGTCACTTGTTAGTTCTTATAGCACTAATATGATTTCAAGTCAATTATGTTCATTCCTATGGTGTGTGTGCTAGACATTGCATTATTGAGAGGTTAAATTTTGTAATTAAATTCTATGTAGGGTAAGAATTTTGTCTAAACAAAGTTTTTAATAATTTTCATATCCCTTACGAGTGGTGTATGATTTGCAATATACACTTGATGAAATCACCTATATAAGTATCGAGTGGGACACTTGCATGAGATATTGGCAAGACTCTAGAGCACTCATGAATATCGGGCATGCACATGGCCTAGTAAGCGCAACACAACAATAACAACAAGGATTGTGAGGGTGTATTTGGTTGATAAACTGCTAAAATACATTAAGTGTCTTTAGTTCATATAGCTTGTTATACAAACTACACTGTGTAGTTTCTTAATCTAGGACGAGTTCGTATAGCTTGTTATATTAACTCTGATGCATTACATCTTATATGAGACCCAAGATTTTTCTTTTTTCTTTCCTTATCTTTTAAAATATGTGAAGGATTGTTGTAAAATAAGCTACATTTATATATATTACAAAATGTATTTCCTTGTTGCAATAGAACACGCTTTGAATGCGCCTCCCTTTCTTTGCAATGCGATCATTTGCAACAATGTCTACTTCTTGCGAAATCACACATAAAGTAGAAGTTATTTCCACAAGTAAGGAGATACATTACATTGACAGTTCCAAAAGTCATTGGAGAACATTGGCATGTAAAGTTGGATTTTATAAACCCATCTACACCTATAAATAGACTATAAATAGACGTTCCTTTTATACATATCTCATTCTCATATTGTTTTTTATCTTTTTCTTCTTTTATTAATCTTGGATATATTTACTCTTTGATAGAGTTTATCTTATGACGTGAATTTAATTATTCATCAATACGTGTTAAGTTGGTTATTATTTTTCATTAAGTGGTTATGAATAAAAGTAACTATTGTAAAAATAGTTGTGAATTAGTTGTTGAAAAACTAATAGTTCTAAAACTAGTGATTGTGAAACAAGTTGTTATAAAGTTATTTATTGATTCTAATACTATTTAATTCCAAAAGGTATGCATATTTTTATATCTTCAATCTTTTTAATTTTATCACCATTCACTTATCAAATGGAATCACATTCTAACTTCGATGCACTTTGGGCTCAAATTGTTCAAGAAACACTTGAAGATAACATTGAAGAAGAAATCATGAAATACTTATGAAATACTTAGTCAAGGTTCAACAATAAGTAGTTTAGATGAAAAAAGAGAATCATAAATTGCAATTGTGGAGACGACCACACTCACTTGGTTAATGACTATTTCTCAAAACAAAAATAAAATTATATACACAAGTTTCTGTAAAGGTTCTCAATGCGAGAACAATTATTCCTTTGAATTGTGGATGCTCTTGGTAATCATGATCTATCCCCATTACAACCAATTTGTATGTTAGCATACAAATCACTTGTTGGCACTATTGGTAAGTATGTCCAAATTGGTGAATGTATTAATTCAACAGTTAGAAGCTTTTGTAAATGATTATTTAAAAACATATTCCACAATGAGTACTTGAAAGAGCAAAAGAATAACGAAATTAATCACCTAGTACAAATTGGTCAACATTTGCCAAAACCGTCGCAATATTACATGGAGAAAAAGAAAGTTAGTTACAAAATATTAAGGAGTTAAAGAAATGATGAAAGAACAGTTAGTGTGCTAAAAAATTGACTTGAAATTATATGTCACATAATTAACATATACACAAAGAACATCAAGACGTGTATTATATTGCATAGCTTGACTATTGAAACATACAAGTAGCTCTAATGTTAATTATAGTCATATTCACAATGGAAGTTCAAATATTGAAGTATCTCACGGTGCTCCTCGTGGCTTACATAGGAACATATTACATATTTTCGCCAACAACTTCATGTGAATTTATGAAAACATCTACGAGAACATTTTAGTGATCATAACAACGAATTTTAGTTTTGTATTGTTAGTATTTGTATTTTTAATTAATGGCACAAACTAATATTTGTATTTTCACTATCAAATATATATATATATATATATATATTAAAAACATAAAATATTCATATTTCTAATTTGATATTTTAAACTTTCATCAATAAAAATGTACTTAAAATTTAAAAAATGAGATATACCATTAAATTAAAAATGAACGTACTGGACACAACAGAACCCACCATAAAGTCTGGCACCAGAGATTCTGGTTTCATACTAACTTTCCTTGTTTCTTTGTGTTTCTGTCGTTTTCATTCTTTCATCTTAGGCGACTTCCTGACAAGGGAAACTGGAAACGCGCGTTTGCGTAGCAGATAACTCCACTCACGTCCCTTTCTGTTCAATATTTTTCTAGACAAGAGTTGAATAGTCCAAATCTCAATATACACAAATAAATAATTATGTCACCATTGCAAATCCATTTTAATTTCTAATTATATTTCTAAACTATCTTTGCAACAGGAAATACCATTTGTCCTTCGATTCTCATTTCCACACTGCAAAATTTGTCAAAAATTTAGACTCCACAACGAATTGAAAAATCACAAGGACTCTGAGTCAACCCCATGTGGCCACACAATGCTTGATTTTGACTTTTCTAAAGCTAACATGCCTTCATACTTAGTACAACTATTGTTTTCTTAAAGAATCAAATAAATGTTAAACGCTTCAATTAACTTTAACTTCACGCACGAACTGAATAGTAAGCGCTGAAGAACAAAAGTCATAGTAACAACACTGTGACGCAGTGTTGGGTGAGGAAGTGAGAAGTGCAGTTTCCAGGATCTATCCACAATTGTTCCCACTTAGGACAGAAGAAAATTCAACACCACAATTCAAATAATTTCTATTTTTCACAGCTACAATATCCCTAAAAGACTTCAAATTAATTGCCTCATCCTACCTATTTTATGCATTACCTCAATATTTTATTAGTTAGAAAAACTTTCTTCCCACACAGCACTTATGTTCAAACCACATCACACATATGAAACCAAGACCCAACCCAAATAGAAAGTCATAGACGCATAATTCAGCTCGTACCTTATCTTTATAAAGTTTGGAAAACCCTCTCCTTGAGCCACAGTAGAAGAAAATGGGGTTTGTTTGGATGGCGAGGGTTGTAGCGGTGCTTGCAATCGCGGCGGTGGCGAGCGTAGAGGCCCAACCGGAGGCGAAATTCGTGTGCAACAGCGCGAACAACTCCAGGTGTGGGGCCCTCATAGGGTACTCTCACACGAACGGCACCACCCTTGGCCACATCCAAACCCTGTTCAACGTGAAGAAACTTGTGGATATCCTAGGCGCCAACAACCTCCCGAGCAACACCACAAAGAGCCACGTGGTGGAGGCCAACGAGGTTGTGAAGGTGCCGTTCCCGTGCAGGTGCAGCAACAGGACGGGACTCTCGGACGGGGTTCCGCTTTATAAGATAAAAAAGGGGGACACGCTGTACGACATAGCGACGACGACGTTTGGGGGTTTGGTGAAGTATCCGCAGATCACGGCGGCGAATAAGTTACCGGACGAGAATAACATCACCACCGGGGACACGCTTTATATTCCGCTGCCGTGTAGCTGCGATGTGGTGGATGGGAGCAGAGTGGTGCACTTTGCGCACCTGGTAGTGCCACAGAGCACGGTGGAGGGAATTGCTGAGCAATTTGGCACCACTGAGCAGATCCTCCTCAATCTCAATGGCATTTCCGACCCCAAAACGCTTCAGGCCGGTCAGATTCTTGATGTTCCTCTTCGAGGTAACCTACCACTTTCATCGCTTTTCTCTTTCGATTCCATCATATGCAAACGCATTCCCAATCGCAATCTATGATAATTAGGGATACATCAATTGAAAATGAAAGATTTGTTGATCCAATCCAAATATACTCCGTTTCTACTCACTAACTATGATATGATTTTACTTTTTTATTTTTTAAAAGTTACTTAGTTTTTTTTTTCACTTTAAAATATATGATTTTAATTTCTTAAAATTATTATTTAAAAACTAAAAGCACTTTTAAAAAAAATTATTTTAGTTAGTAATATTTAAAAATATGCGATATTAAATTTGTTATTTAGGAACTGGAAGTATTTTTCAAGAATATCATTTTAATTATATGTATGATATTAATATCAAATTTAATCATTTTTAGAAAAACACATTTTTATAATATTTAATGAGAAGAAAACAAATTATTAATTTATCTAAAATGTGTAGAAAAATAGAAGACTGTAGTAAGGACAAAAAATAATTGTTTTTTGTCAAATTTAAGTTATTACTCGATTTTGTTTTCAACAATCAAAGCCAAGTCCATCGAACTCTTTCAACTAAAAACATAAGTTTAGTACCTGTATAGTTTTAAAATTAATCCCCTGAACTTAATTTTTATAAAACTACTTTTCAGTTCGTTTCTCTAAAATTAAAGGTATAAATTTATTTTAGTTTATAAAAGAGCTAAATATATTTAACTGTTATTTTCTTATATTTATATATTTTTTTCAAACATCTCTGTTACTTTTTTATGCAAACAACTTTTTGTTAGAAAACTATTATGCAGAGATCCACTTCCTAGGTTTCGATTTAAAGCGATAAAACAAATGAATTATTATGTAAATTAGACATACGAAAAGTAAAATTGTTTTTCTTTAGTATCTGGATGATGGTAATCTATTAGGATTGATCCAATCTATGTAAGTATAATTAAGTTGGATAATTTATTGGTGTACAGAATTTTAAATTCAAATCTCATTACACGTTATCTCTATTTTACACAAAGACAACATGTCTACGCTACCTCCTGGTCCCAGATTTATGTGTTGTCGTGTACCTTGTCCCTCTCATTCATCAAGTCAACAGAAGTCCCTAGTGTAATTTATTGAAAATAGTCTTTTTATTGAAAATATTGTTGTGAGATTTAGATTCATTAAACAATAAACTCCGTTAAAATATATTTTAATCCATTATTTTAATATTATATTAGAAATATAAATTTAAAATTTAACTTAATCTTGTAAAATTGATTTATAATATAGAATTTGTACTTATTTTATATATCATAAATTATGTTATATTAGTTGACCTGAGTCTTCCAACTTTATCCACTCATATCTGTGGAATAAATGTTTGGGTTATTGAATTTGGTGGTTGTGACAGCTTGTTCGTCGAGTGTGAAAAATGATTCCTTGGACTATCCATTGCTTGTTGCAAATTCTTCTTACGCCTATACTGCAAACGAATGCGTGAAATGCAGTTGTGACCCCAGCAACAACTACATGTGAGTAACCCCATTTAGTGTTCACATATTATGTTAATACTTTTATGTACCTTTGATTTGTGATGTGATTTGTTATGTTGGATTTGTATTTAGATTACAATGCGAACAATCCCACCTCAAACCTACCAACTGGTCCATTTGCCCTTCTGCGCAATGCTCAAGCAACGTCTTCATTGGCAACACCACTTCCTCTACAGATTCCTGCAACCGCACAGTCTGTGCCTATACTGGTTTTACATTCAACAATATCTCAGCAGAACTTGTAACGCAGAACACTTGTGCAGGTTAGACCCAATAATCACTTCGATTTCTTGTTTCTCTCAAAATCCTCAGACAAAATTGCTTCATATATGTATATGTAAATGTGACTTTACTGACACAGCTAATGACATGTTTGATTGTTTCTGATTGTGTTCAAATAGTGCCACCGGGTCCTTCAGGAGGATCTAGTGGTTCTGGTTCTGGTTCAGGAGCGCCCAGGAGCACTTTGCAAGGCTTGCTTTGGAGTAATCTTTTCGTTGTTGTTCACTTTGTTCTCCTTCTTGTCTATGTTTTGTAGTAAAACGAAACACCCTACACTCCTGTAGCCATTTTTTTTTATTTGATTAGTCCACTCTGTAATTTTTGTGAGTTATTTATGATCGATTGTTTCGTGTTGCGAGTGTTGCCACAACCCAACCTTTTTATGTTTTTTCTTTACCATGTTTGTAACTTAAATAACTTTGTTGGGAATAATAAGAGTGATATCTGAACTATTTTACTCATGTCTTTTGTTGTATGTCTTTTCTTGCATTCTTTATAACTTGAATTCACACTCATCCGATAATGTAATGTAATATCAGTAAGAATCCTAGAGTTCAAAAGTAAATTATGTGAGCGAAATCTTCCATAAATCTCCTCCATCAATCGCATGGTTTTGCGGCTCCTTAGTTCGAGATTTGCACTGTTATGTATCAGAAAATGGTCTAGCTGCAAACTTTTTGTGCAGTCTGGTTCTGTTTAAAAAGCAAATTACCATATTTTGTACAGACAAATTCCTGAAACTAAACTTGGACGGCGTTTGTTTCACTCATTGATTAATCATTTAGCCGAAAAGCTCAATTTTTTTCAAAGTAAAAAATAAATAAAAAAATCAGGGTCTACTAAAGGAAAAGCGAAATTGTGAACATATTAATTGGCATCCACGTCAGTCCATTATCACAGGTTGATTACATTGGATTGCACACTTTTGACTTCAGGTTTTTGATCGAAGCTAACCATGATGAAGTGGAGACTTGCCTAATAGTAGCATTAAGTTGCTGTTTTCGTTTTGTAATCATTTTCTTCCACCATTTATTCTGTTACCACACTGAAATTTGATGGTTAAGTTGTCTCAGTGAAATGTCTAATGGAAGGAGAGAAAGAAGCCGAATTAGCCTTGGTTGTTGTTTCTTCCACTATCTCCATTTCCAACAGCCACAATACAAGCCCCTTGCTCAAAGGCATTGCCTGTTGTTTTCACACCAGACAGAATTATGTTAAAATACTCATAAGAATAGTTTTGAAACAGTAACAGCATTTCCAATTTAGATGTATTAATATGGGTTTTATATTTTAGAAGATACTCCTGCAATTTTAATTCTTTAAGTGCAACACTCTTGTAACATATATTGATCGAGAGATTTCTTCCCACACACAACTAAATTATTCCAGTAAAAGACAAAACAAACATAACAATAAATAATATTAAAAAGTATAAGTTGCCACTTTAGTCTCATGCTAAACTCTTTTAATTAGGAATGAAGTATTGAACGAGATTTAAATATTCGTAAAAAAAAATTAATTACTCATATACTTTTTAAATTCTTACTTATTTTTTTAAAAAGTGTCAATTTGGTCTCCAAATTCTTTAATGTGTATCAATCAAGTTCTTTTTCTGATGTCGTCTAAATGGTGATGTCTTCTAAATTGTTATGTAAATTAAATAAGAAAAATTTAATTGGAGAAGGGGCTTTGTGTAATTGATAGGAGACAACGAGAAGAACAAATTTGAGAAAAACATAACGAGGAGGCGATTTGGGGTTTCACTGTCATTCCTAAGTGAAAATCAAGTCTGAAGTTGTCATTGATAACGACGTGGGTTAGATTGTGAACCAAAGGTGTGTATGTGTTGAATATTGGTCTGATACTGATTTTTGTGGCGATTTTAGGGTTTTACAAGTGTTTCAAGATTGTGATGAATTTTGTGTGTTGGGTCAGTGTATTTTATGTGTTTTAATTGCTCTCAACGCTACAAACTCCCCACAGTAGCAAATTGGTGTTCCACCGAAGCCCTTATACGAACCACCATGGGAGGAGACGTTGTGCTTTTATGTACCCCACGAAGAATATAAACAACTCTCATTACGAGACATTGTAGAATTCATCAACCACTACCTCTTCAGGGATCAACAAGAAACTACGAAGGAGAAGAAGAAGATAGCACAAGCCCATTCCTCTTATTAGGGCAAAAGTTTAATCTTCTCCCTTAAAAGGAGAACATGTACCCATAGTCATCTCCATCAAAAAAGAAATTATTCTTATCCACATACCCAAATCCAACGGGTATTAAACTTTTGTTTCATTCTCATCCACACCGAGTAATGGGTATATACTTGTACTCATACTCATATCCGCTCTCTTAATTTTCAATATTAAATAATTAATTTTTATAAAATAAAAAAATACAATAAAGGACATAATATTATCAAGTATTCAATATTAGGAGGAGGTTGTTTCTTCGATATCAAATATTTAGAAAGAAATTATAATTGTATACATTTCACGTTAGAATACCAAATAAAATTTTATGAGAATTAAAACATTTATTAAATTTGCAAACATTAATGAAACCTACTTGAAAAAATTTAAATTTTTTTTTAAATATAAAAGGAAAACAATTATTCAAATTAAAATATATTTTAAAAGTTTGTTTACTTCAATTTTTTAAATTCTAATGAATCTCTTATTTATACACTAATAAAAGTTATAATACATCATTTGATCAAAATCAAGCAAAGAACAAATATTAAACTATTGATAATAAAAATTTTAACATAAATCTTGTATCTTTTAAATATTAATACACGTTGGATGGTGATAAAAAGGAATTCATGGCAATTACATTAAATTTTTATATTATAGTAAATAAAATTTATTTATACAATTATAGTGACAAAATTACGGTATGATAATGAGTTAGAAAATAAAAATTAATTATGTAAAATATATAAAAAATGGTATTCTACATATAAACAAGAAATAAAAATATTAAAAAATTATCAAATATGTGTCTTAGAAACAATTTGAAAGACAATTGAATAAAATCACACCAAGGAAAATAAATGTATAATTAAGGGTATGATAAAATGAGAAATACTTTAGAGATCTAAGAAAATTTTTCAAATATCAATATAGTCAATGGTTGAGAAATAACGAAAATTATTTTATCGAAATAAAATAGTTCTTCTAATGAAACAAAAATTAATAATAATAAAGTAAAGAAGATAATTTTTTTTATATTACCTAGTAAATGAAAGGTTTATGCTATTGAACACTTAAATTGAGAGTGTTAAACATTCTAATGTGAAAGAAAAATATACAATAAATAAAAATATTAAAAAAGAATAGAAATATTCAAATGTGAGACAAAAAATATTTAATTGACACACATCATTCAAACGTAATTACATAAAGGTTATGATAAGATGAGAAATATATTAGAGATGTGAATGAATTTTATGACAAACCAAATAATTAGAAAAAATAAAAAATAGTAAGTGTGTAATTACATAAATTTACATAATTGACTATGAATATTTTAATAATTTAAACGGGGACGAGGATATGGGGGAGACATGTATTATGACTAGAGATGGCAAATAAACCCGTGCCCGTGGGTATAACCCGAACCCGTCCCCGTTTTGACGGGGAATCCCCGCTTTGACTGGGTATGGGTATGGGTATGGGTAATACCCGAAATTTTCAACTGGGGATGGGGATGGGGATGGGGATATATATATACCCGCCC
>Ga0214545_1008553_pt1 | contig 16232 bp, 18 predicted proteins | sample CNSS4metaG_FD_160064 | JGI IMG/M metagenome (GOLD analysis project Ga0214545, IMG submission 160064) | Root nodule microbial communities from cowpea collected in UCLA plant growth center, Los Angeles, California, USA - CNSS4 | ecosystem: Host-associated > Plants > Roots > Nodule | place: USA... | reverse complement strand
CCTTGCGATGATCATCAACTTGGTTGATGGGAGCAGATGGGCGAGGTTCTCGTGGTCAGCAAGGAAGCGGTGATTCAGTAGCTTAGCCATCTGGGCTGGAGGCATTTTATTTACGATTTCTTTAGGGTTACGGCCCCTGTATCATCTTATGATTTCTTACTCTACACTCTTTGTTAGATTGGTATCTGTTTTATGTCGGTATCGTGGTGTGCCAGGTTTTAGGGGTTGCGTTAAGGACCCCAAGACTACGCTGCTATACTTTATCGCGTGACGTTTCCTTTAATTTCGTTTTAATAATTAAATGGGACGTTACATTTAACACCACTCTTCTTCAAGGCTTTGAGTTCTTCCCTTTTCATTGACTCAATTAGCCATAGCACTCAAAAATCAAAGGTTAAAATAAATTTGTAAATTTTTCAAAAGTTAAAAACATATTAAAATATAAAAAATTTAATTTGGGTATTTTAGTCCGAAGGATATATTATACCTCTAATAGTTATGAAAACGTAATCTTTGTCAACACAGTTATTTTATGAATTATTATAATGAACCAGTCACTCCCCTGACTTAACTCAACAACCTCACTAACCAAAATGTTGATTGGAGACTAACAAACAAACAATTTATAAATTATTGACAAAGGTAGTGTTTCATGTTCTGATATAGATGATCTAGTTTATTGCATTTCAAATAATTAAGTGACCAAATTTATTTTAGAAAGAATAATAAAATAAGCTGTTCTGCATTTTCAGCTGGTTGGAACTATTGTCGTATGAAACTCTTCTGGTTTTTCACTTGTATATAGTTAGCCACTATTAATGCTTTATGGTAATTGTAGTAGTACATTGTAAAAATACACTAATGTAGTACATTGATGCAAAGACTTCAATTAACAAGCCACAGAATTTCAACACACCACTTTCCATTACTCCCCTCTATTTTGAGAGGACTGAAGCTTCTAATCACAACGCCTCACACTTAAATTCTTAGATTATTATCACTAAACATACACAAGGAAATACCATAATACAAGAAAGATCACATATATTGTGACTGCATGAGCATTGTTTTTTTTCTTTTGCTCATCTTATTTTCTTAGTAACTTTTAATTAACCTTGCGGCAATTAGTACGAATTTGGCCACTTTTCCCTGTTAAGGGGCTAAGGTTTCCCATTTTGACCATGGCAGAAGCAAAGTCTGCATAGAAAGCTGAAGGGTCATTGCTATAGGTAGTGACCTGAGAATCTGTAGAACCACCACCAAACAACTGTTGATCAGAATGCAGAAGCCCCTTTTGGTTGATGAGATTCTTGAAATAAGCATTGTCAAATAGAACACTTGTGGTGACATCAAGTGGGGAAAGGTTGGTGTCTCCACCAGTGCTTGGACAGTTTGACTTGAGTGATGTTGCAAAGTTTGACTCAATGCTGCTTTCATTATAAACCCTCCCTCTAAATAGCTGACACCTGGCTAGACCTGTTGTATGAGCTCCTGTATGTTCATGAAAATTTCAGAGATGAAAAAACGTAGATTGACGAAACATATTTTAGTAGTAGTTTATGGATCACATGTGATAATGAGCTCCTGTATGTTCATTAAAAAACATTCATCACATGTGATAATGTTGCATGCATAATCTTGCTTTGATACATAATCAACTAGAGAGTAGTTCTAATTTACCTGCCAGTGCTACCATTTCCTTGGCGTTAAATCCCTTGTTTGCAAAAGCAGATATAAGGGCACTAAGATCCATTAGTGGGGATGGAATATCCTTAGTGGCAGCATCTTTACTTGCTGTGGTTGAATCTCTTCTGCCTAACCCAACATTCCATGATGGACCTCCCAACTGAGAAAAAATCGACAGAGTAATAACAGTTTTAGACTATCATATCATCGTAAAAAAATTCTGTATCGTAAATTTATGGACTAAAAACATATTTTAGTAGTAGTTTATGGATCTTTTGAGAGAGTATCACATGTGACTTATGAAGTCTGAATACAGACATGGGGACACAGATACAACACACGGACACAGAGATACGACTCAATTGAAAAATATAAAACACGGGGACACGACATGTATATACATATTATTTTCAAACTTTCAACTAATACATTGTCAACTAACACATAAATGAATCTAATTTATCTATCTAATATCCAAAAAAGTTAAAAGTAATGATCATATAATACTTTTTCTTTATTTTTATAATCATAATAAGAACTTATGTGATAAATTTACAAGTTTATAGATTTTTTAGAAAATCATTGAGTTTGTGATTATTAATATTGTGTATGAGTCATGTTAAAATCATGTTAAAGACAAAAAAAATATCTTTCAAATTGAACACTTTACTAATACTTGTCATACGAGTGTTGGTGTTCAATACGTGTCAGACACGAGACACGCCATTAATAAGACGTGTTCAGGCTTCATAGCTCGTGACATATAACATCAATGAGACATGAGTTCAACCTACACAAAAGATATTGACACCACCCTTTAACCCAAAATCTTAAGACAATAGTTTTATAGGTTTTCATTCTTATATGATATTCAACTTTTTTACTTTTATTTAATGTAAGACTTAGACTCATACTTGAATTTCAATCTCTCACAACATTAAAGGTTTAAGAATGTAACAAACAAACAAACAAATGTATGGTAGCATTACACAAAAAGTTTATCTGTTCATATCTATTGTATGGTATTAAACTTACTGCAACAACAGAATCACGAGCAGCAACAGCTACAATATCTGCACAAGAAACAACTCCGGGACAAACAGCCTCCACTTTAGTTTTGATGTCATCAATTACATCAAAACCTCTCAAAGAATTCACATTTGCACCAGCTGATTTCTCTCCAGTAAAGCTGGAAGTGTCATCTAACAGAACAGAAGCGTCACATCCCTGCACAAGTTGTGTCCTAACAAATCAGTTCACGAATATTCTATTAAACTTTTGTATGAAAAGTTTTAAAGCTAAGAAAGTTGATGAATTTTGAATGATATATGCATGAGATTAGTTGAAAGTGAGAAAACATGCATTGACGAAACAGTCATGGAAATGAAGACGGAGCAATGAGGCTCCCATGCGATGCTCTTTGGCAACTGCACTGATAACTGAGGATCTGATGATGGAGAGGGCTTGGGGACACGTTGATTCATAGCAACTTGAAGTTAGCTGAGAAGTAACCATGGCAAACATGCAAAACAAAGTGGAGAAAGAAAAACTATGAGCATAAGAATGAAATGCCATTGTTTAATATGATGCTTATGTCTTTGCACTTGTGAAGCACACACTGCTCCTCAAGCTTTATTTATAGTGAGGCATGAGCACTCCATTTTGGACCCTATGCATGGACCAATTTTATATCCATGCTTAATTATGATCCACTACAATTTTGGTATGATTACTATATGCTAAAAATGCATAATATGATTACTTTTCAGAATAATTGATGTAAATATATAAAATGTTTGAGAGAAAGAAAAATAGTGGTTATTTGTTAGTTATAATTTTACTATTTGAGTTTATTATTAAATTTTGTTGCGTGATTGAAAAGAGTTTTTTGAATGGTGAAGCTAGTTGGGTTAATCACACTTGGACTACATTGCCTAATCTTGAAGAGTGCTTCTTAGCAGTTACAAATGCTACCAAATTTCATTTTTAGTCAAATATTCTTTCACTTTTTCCTCCATTTTCGTAAGAGTGGACTTTTATGACAAAATGCTCGATTAGGTTGTGAGTCCTATTACTTTCACTAATCATTGTATATTCTTATTAGTAGAAACTAAATCCTAAACCGATAAAAAAATAAAAAGAAAATTGATTTTTACCGGTAAAAATAAATATAAATTAAATGGGACATTGGGTGTACCCGGGCTACATAAAAAAAAATTGTCAAAAATAATAAAAAAATTATATTAATATATAACATGTAAAATTCAAACAACAAAGGATGGACAAAAACACATTTCTAAAAACAAAATCATTAATGGTATGTTTGTTTCAGCCTATCAAAATGGTCGATTTACAGGGAGAAAGTCAACAAAATAAGATAAAGTAATCACAAAAATAAAAACTTTCTTCCGGCTTTAACTTTCTCTCTAATTTTCGTAATAATTTTATTTTTAAATAAATTTAATTTGTAATATCAATAATAATAATAATAATAATAGGATTAATTACTTTTTCTTCTCTATTTTTTTCGGAAATGTCAATTTGGTTCTTCAGTTTATTTAGTCTCAATTTTGAAAATTGATGCAATTTAGTCATTTTCAATAAATTTCTTGAAACTAATTAATAATTTTTCATAAAATTGAAAAATTGTAGTTTTTAATAAGGATGATTTACTTTCTTGTGTTATTACTAAGGATGATTTACTTTCTTAGTATAATTAACATAATCCTAATATCACTTTTGATGAAAAATCATTAATTCGCTTTTAGAAATTTAATAAAAATAATCAAATTGCATTATTTTTTTTAAAATTAGGATCAAATCAAGACTAAAAAAACTAGATAACCAACTTAACATTTTTGAACAAAATCAGGAATAAAAAAGTAATTAAACTTACATAATAATAAATATAAATAATAATAATTTTTTCATTTTTATCAATTAAAATATTTTTTATATGTCAAACATATCTCATTATTTCCTAACTTTCATAAACATTCATCTCAAATTCCGTCACTTCTCATCATCTTTCCCTTGATCAAAATAAATATTCACCTCATTTTTCCTAAAATCCAGCTCCAAATCCAAAGACATTATATATTCTTATTAGTAGAGAAATTCTCAAGACATTTGTCTCTCATTGATTGATTTCTATTAGAAAAGTTCCTTATTTCTAAATCTCTAAAGAGTTATGATTGTCAATAAAATATTTTTTGCTTGTGTCTTCCCTTCCACTACCATCAATAATCCAGTTCACTACTTTGAAGACACTATATATTCATTCATTCATTTGTATCTATCATACTAAACTTATAGAAAAATCATAGCCAAGAACCACACAATCATGCAATATATCTTTTCCTAGAAATCCTAGTGTCTTCTCTCCTACTTGTTGAGAATTCAAATGTGAGTTGAAATTCTATATTGGGTAAAAATGATAAAGTTGAATACCTATAAAAAAAATATCTATAAACTCATTGTTTTAAAATTTTGGGTTGAAAGTAATATTAATCATTTATATGGGTTGGTCTTAAATCATATTTATGTAATCTCTGTATACAACACCACCATCACCACAAGCATCAACAGATGTTAGTTGATCCGTAGGGTCATAGTCCTCCAAAAAAAAAATTAATTTTTTAAAATTATATGCAATATATATTTTATTTATGAAAATTAAATTATGTATATTTTTATTTCTTTTATAAATTATAATATTTAATGTTAATAAATAATAAAATATAAAATTAAGCAATAAAGAATAAAAAATTTATTAAAATATTTTTTATGTTCTCTCATTGTATTTATCTCCTACTCTCATATTTTTTTTAAGAAAAAAAAATAGGAAGTTAGACGTATACAAACTCATAGTTTGTATTTTGATTACTCATATGTTCTAATAATATTTTGATTAATAAATATTATTTTTTATCTCATGAGTTTTTTATGTATTTTTTTGTATGAATATAGAATAAAAAGTTATGTACTATATATCTTTTTATAACTTTTTGTGACGTGATTATCATATATTTTTCTTTTAATAATTACATCTCTCAATTTGTATTAAATTTTGATAAATTATTTTTTTATTTTTTTACATAGGTATATATAGATGAACCATAAAAGAATAAATTATTTTTTAAAAATGATAAGAAAAGATACTCTTAAAAATAAAAACAAGATAGATTTTACTTCTCCACATATTTTAAATTCTTGACATACTTTAAAAAATAATATACTAAGAATCTAATTTTTAAATTAGAGAGAAACTTTTATAAGATTTGATAAGATTCAAATAATTATAATTGTAAAAGATAAGTTTGTATTAACCTTTGGGATATATATGAATTTAAATATATTATTTTTGGACCCTCCAAATTTTAGGATCAATATTTGCCACTTACCACAAAAATAACTGTATATGTATACAAGTCATTTCACCCTATTTTGAATGGCAAAATAATCTATGATAAGCGTAAAGTTAAAAAACGAGAAAATTGCTATCGAATATTTATTTGTGGTTCATGTTTATCTTGACTTGTGTTAAAGAAAAAGTTATTATTATTACTCAAAATGAAGGTGAAAACTCAAAGTATGGTTGATATTAATCTTGTTTAACCAAAATAACTTAGTTTCTCTCTCTCTCTCTCTCTCTCTCTCTCTCTCTCTCTCTCTCTCTATATATATATATATATATATATATATATATATATATATTTTTTTTTTTTTTTTCGTGATTAAACTTTCAATTTTTTGGGTTGAATCTTCGGAGACTTTTAAGAGTGCACAAGAACAGTTTGTAAGAGCAATGTTTTTACACGTTTCAAGAAATATTTTGTATACGAGCATAAGAATATTATGGAGAGAACTACATATGGTAGGCATTAAAATGCTTCGTGTACGTAGCTGGAATTTAAAGTCTACGAGATTTTGAAATCAAAACAGTGAAACTATACATGAACTTCGAAATGACAAAGGATATGTGCAATACGTGACTAAGTGATTTTGAAACATTTTATCACTTCTCACTGATAATTGTAATTCTTTTTGTGATTTGTAAGATTTCCCATTTCACAAAATAAATAGTTTCTTGGGAGTGTGAACAGATGATAAAAGGAATCAAATTATAGTCAACAAAATTATTTGAGAAACTTATAGAAACTAAAGTTTTGCAAACCCGCCAAACCTTGCAACTCCCCCAAGTGTTGGTTTCAACTATGACTTCTAAGTGTCTATTGCCTCTGTCTTCAAATCATGAACATAATAATAATAGAATACTAATTCCCAAAAGTAAACTTGGAAGATGGTTTGTGAGAGTAAGTGAAGAACTTGGAAGCAGGTGAAAAGTGTGTTGGGTGCATAAGTCAATTCTAAAGTAAAAGTTGGAGATAATGTCACCAATTTGTACTTAATCAGGAAGGTTTTTTTTAATAATTATATAGTAATTAGAGTATGTTTGAATTGAATAGTTACATGCTACATTTTCATTAGAATTTGGCTATATGCAATAATACCTACTCCAAGTACTTTTTATTCCATTTTGCTAACACCCCACTAATCCTTATTTGAAACTATGAATCACTTTTCAAACAAAAATCTCGTTCAAAGCAAAAACAATTGTTGTTAACTTTGGATAAGCTTCAGTTTGACTATTTATTTTGTATAACAATGGTAAGTATCACTGCCACTATCCTAAGGAAATTTAGCTTATGATATAAAAGTAGTAATAATAATGTGCATGCTATTATTAGGGTTAGAGATATATGGCAAATGGAAGATGCTTCTGAAAGCCGATGCCATATATTTATTTATACTAATGATAAAATTAAAATTATATATAAGAAATACTCCTATTGTAAACTGGTTTGTTTTTGAAAATTGAGTTAGATTAAAATTAGAAAATTATATATAACGTGGGGGTGATAATGATTGGGTTTGTGGATTGTAAACCATTTTGACACATACAACATAAATTAGGTCAAATTATTCCTTTTTTTCTCTGTTCATTTGTGGCAAAACTTAAGACAGAATTAATGCTGGCATGTGTTACTGTGCTCACTTGGTCTCTTTTCCAATCTATAAAGACCGTTCTTGATATATATATATATATATATATATATATATATATATATATATATATATTTATATTTGAGTACGAAAAAGATAAACCTATAAAAAATAACAATCTACTTTGTTGAGAATTGTGTATGTGATCTGCACGGTGAATGTTGCAAAAGAAAATGGATTATGTTAGATGTTTAAAAATTTTGTTTTTCTTCTTAAGCTTTATTTTTATATTGATTTAATTAAATTTTAAGTTTTTGTAAATTTAAGTTTTTTTAGTTAAGTTTTAATTAAATTTTACTTACCTTAAGTACTTTTAATTATTTTAGTAATTAGATGATACGAGTTTTATCTTTCATGTCTTAAAAATATAAAATTTTATGGTTAATAATATAAATATATATTAAGGTTAACCTAAAACAACAAATAATGTTATTACTTAATTGAGTATCAGATACATTCGATTTGCACTCTTTCTAACTTCTCTGCTTTTATTTCTCTTTTACCTTCTGTTCTCCCTATTTTCTTCTTCTCTATCAGACACATTTTAAACTATATATTATGATTTATAATACAAATTTCATAATGTAATCCAAACACATCTTAAACTATATATTATAATGTAACGTGTAGAAGTCTAACGCACCAAATCTCATCGGATGGAATAAACACAGGATGAAAAAAAGGATTTCTGAGTCATAAACTTGGAAACAACAACTACTTCTTAACTCTGAAAAAACTTGTCCACGCAAGATTATGACAACTTATTTTCATTCATAGACAATAAACTCAACTGTCTCAAAAAAAAATATCATCTAAGATTTGAAGACTGCACTCATCCCTAATCCAAAGATTATACATCGTGATATTCTGTTTCTGCTACCGATAAACAAATGGGAAATAAAAAAATGGCAAAACGAAGAGGACTTGCGGCCTCTCCAGTATGTATGCCTAAAGACAAAAACATTTGATGAGGAAACTAGAATACAAAGTTTTCTTCCTCCGCATTAGAATTGAGCAATCTATCTCCCATCTGGCTAAGAGCAGCAGCTGTGGAATCATTTATACCCAACAGATACTGCAAGCGAGACAGATTCTCAGGAGCCGGATCACTATTCAAGTATATGCTGTATAGATCCGCAAGCTCTTCTGGCACTTCCCATGAAATTGGTTCTGAGGGTACTGCTTTGTCACAAGCCAGCAAGTCATTCAATGAAGAAACCTGCACCAAAAGGCGAGAAGCAATCATGACAACCAAACCAAAAAATCTGTTTGAATCAACATTTGCATAATTGATTTTGAATCAGGTTGATTTTGCAAATTCGTTTTGGATAATCCAACATGATTTTAGATAATACAACATGAAGCTTTGAGTATTACTTACCACTCCCTCACGATTTCTCTGTCTCAGTAGAGACACTGCCTGTACGAGCGAGTTGGACAGTCTACCTCTTGCAAGCTCGTGAACGACCCCTCTTGCTTTCTCTTTGTTAATGTTGAGATCTGATGGGATTTTTTCAAATACCTCCTCGTCATCAAACTCTCCAGTACCAGATGAGAAAATATCATCAATAGTTTTTTTGAAGAGGATCTCTCTCAGGTTCTCAGATACCATACTGTCTAAATCAACATCGGCTTCCTTAAGTTCCCTTATCTGTTTTATATTGAGCCTCCCTTGGGTTACAGCAGTTTCAATGGCAGCTGCCATTTTTGTAGTGGTTATAGTCTTGATTATTTTCTGAGCATATTCTTGAGGTAAGCCTACTTGCTTCTGGAGGTTACTGAGCTGCTCAACCCGGGCCTTTGTCAACTGTCCATCAGCTAAAATTACCTCAGCTTGTTGCCTAAAAGCTTGCTCAGCTAGACCCCTGTGCACTTCCACTATTTCATTACCACTCAATCCCAGGATCCCGCCAAGCTGATTTAGAAGAAGATACTCAGAATCATCCTTCTTTGTAGTGATCTGAGCACCAAATGGAACCCTTGTCACTTCACCAGTTAGACAGAAAAGTAAGTATGTCTTGTAAAGATCAGTCCTATCCCTTTCAGGAAGATCATCTTTAAGGTTAATTTCTGTCTGACCAGGTTTGCCCAACTTTTCCATAAGATCTTCTTTCGGTCTTATTTTCTTGAGTGTCTCAAGCGACTCCCATTCGTCATCCTCATCTTGTATAATTTCCACCTCTTTCACAGGTTCTTCAGCTGAAATCTCACTTGGCTCCCCTTTAATGTCCTCCACCAATTTAGTTACAACTAGGGTGTTGAAAGCTATCATCTTCTTTAGTTCTTTGGCAGACTCTGTACGATTTCCAGCTGCTCGTGCACGTTTTATGTAATTAATAAATATCTTCCTTACCTGTAATGCCAAAAACAGCAGAGAAAAATTCAAGCCTACTCAAATCTTGATAAAGCAATTTGGGTTTCTTGGTAACTTGATACTCACTGCCTTGCTTGCAATAGACATAGCAACCTCCCTAGTAAGTCGCAAGCCATGTGCTGCTTTTCTTACTGCTTTCTGGATTTCAGCATCATATCCATCAACCCCTGATGCAATTGCCTCCTTGACAACCTATCAAAGAAACATGAATTAGTAATAACTGGAAAAAACTTTTGAACATTCTGGCAGAGATTGAAATATGTCATGCTAAAACAGAATGAAAAGAACAAACCCATTTTTCTTCACATCATTGTCATTAACCAAGTAATTTAGACTTATACAAGTTTGATTAAGATAATCAAACCAACAAACAGATTTAATAGTAAGTAGATCCAGGTCTACAAATTGAAAACACAACCTAAGTAACATCTCCAAATTTCTCTTTCTTTTCTGTTCCATTCTCTATTTATTTCCCCTTAACAAGCATATCCTGAATGAACCCCCTGCATACGTCCGACAACCAGGGTTTCATTAAATATTATGTTTTAGAGGGGCGGAAGGGCTCAAAGAAGCTCCGCTAACTCCAGGGGTTGGCACAGCAAAGCAATTAGAGTTGCAGCTGTAGCAGACAAATTAGCTGGCTGAACAACAGCTGTAGTGGCACTTTGTTTCAATTCAAAATAGGCCCTCTGGACAAAGAAGTTAGGGCTTTTGGGGGATTTCAATATCTAAAATGCAAATCTACAACTGTAATACTAGTGAGAATTTTAAAGAGGTTGTGAATTTAGAACATGATTGATGATTTTTCACTACAAAACTAGTATTTCACTTTTGTTGGCATTTACGCTAATGTTTTGTTCAGGACACGTTTTTTTCCAGTAATTACGAATGTCATTCATTTTTAAGTAATGTTTATCAAAACTATATAAAAAAAAATCCAAAATAGTGGATTATAGCCTTTTTAGGTCAGACCAAGCCTCGATCCAGGATTTAAAATTTAAAATATTCTACAAACAGCAAACCAATCCACTTGACATGTCATCTATTGTTAACAGTACCATTAACAATATTAGATTGTATTCTCGGTCTATATAATTCAAGGATGAATCATACTTCTTCATTGGAGGAAATGTCAAACTTCTCTAATTTGACACCTATGGAGCAATAAATTCAATAGGGAAAAAGAAACATCAACTACCTTTTCAAACAGACTGCCACAGATATCCGAGTGAGCTGCTTCAACAGTCTGTTGAGGTATGCATAGCATTACACGCAACCTCAACAATGAAGCAACATCCTCCTCGCTGAGCTCCCCATCAACCACACATTTCTGAAGCTTTTGCCGGTAAATTTCTTAAGAATAACAAACTAGCATTAGATTGTGTTATAATCAAATAAATATATAAGATTAAAAACAGACAATTACGTTATGTAAAATGTTAACCACCTTGAGAAAGCAGACAAAATTGAATATTACATTACAAGTTTTACAATCTTAAGATTTAAGAATTGTACATAAATATAAAATGACAGAACATAAAGTGTTTATAATCCACGCCTCAAATATGATCAACTTCCAAATAACTGCAAACATGATTTTTACCTTCATGAAGTTCACTAGCCTTTTGTGGATCAAAATGAAGTTGATCACATAGATTTTGAAGGAAAGCTGCTTTGCTATCTGCCATTTCTAATTCACCATCTGCAGCAGCCTGTGCAAGTCGTTTGCGATATACCTTCGATGTAATATCAAGTGAAATGGTCTCTGCTTCCCGTTTACCCAGTCCAAATATATTTCGTAACTGGTTTAGTGCAGCAAGCTGAAACATATAATCAATATATTCAAAATATAACTTTTATGTTAAAAAACAGTGTTCTCAAGGTCAAGTTCCACCACATCTTATATCAATAACAACTCTTTGAGACAAAATATCATGGTTTTCAACATTGTTGCGTCTTTGTTCATCTGAATTTAACTCATGAAAGGAAGATTAGGAAACATATCTAGTTCGAAGGGGTATATTGTACATAACAGTCAACAAATCAAACCAACTGACCTAAAAGCTTTAAGTTGTTGGTTGCTAGAAAATAAATTACTCAATCAGAGGGCAGAACATAAATCTGGTAAACACTAGCACAACCAAAACTTCAAAATAAATTAGCTTATTGAGAAAAGACAGGAACAAGTTCACACTTAATATCCAATTGTAATGGTCATTTACCTTACTATCTTCCAGGCGACCACCAGACAAAGCATCTGAAACATAGGCCCTGTATAGGAGTTTCAAGTCTTCTATCTTTCTGTCACCATCATACTCACCACCTATGTCAAAAATGAATTGGAAAACATCAATAATTTAGATTAAAAACAGAAAATAACACACACACACACACTGAATAATCATATCACTTACCAACTAAAGAAACTGGACCAACACCACGGGCAAAGCGATCCACATTTGGATGATTCTTAAATGAGATAAGTGAATTATTAAATTCCAGTACCCTATCAAGCTCTGCAACTGCTTGGCTAACTCCAGGACTGAAAAACGTAAAGATGATCAGATATTGAAAATCCTATTTTTGCATCATTAATAAAAATTAATAGCAACTTTAATGAAAAAAAATGTCAACATTTAAAAATTTTATGTGGAACCATCTTTGGTTCAGCAATAGATGAAAACTGGCAATGAACTGATCCCTCAAAAAAGAATATTTTAAGGCAGAAGAATCATGAATCTTACGCTGCTCTGGTGCGAGATTTAAGTATGCCAATTGCCACTGAAATATTTTCCTCAACCAATTTCCTTGCGTGCTCTCTAAACAGGTTCTCAGCAAGCTTCAATGGAAAATTTCCTTTAATTCATAAAAAGATTACACCATACCAAGGAACTATTTGATAGCGAGACAAAGAGGTTTACTCCATACAAGTTGCTAACTATCTATGACTTATGAAAGAAGAAATAATGAAAATGAACCTCATCGGAGAGGCGACATAAACGTTGTGCTTCTCTCAGTGCAACAAGTTGTTCTTCATCAATATCTGGCAAGAAATTATTGGTTAGCACTTATGAAGCAGACCAAATTTAAAGCTTCTTAAAATTGCTATAGAAAGAATTCATTAATTTGGATAGCAGTAATTCTAGAGATTTACAGAATAAAATATAGTATATCAGATAAATAAAATGTTTAAAGGCATAATTTAATAAGAAATACATGCACAATGATAAAAAAAGGAGGTACCATTTACAGTCAATTCTCCACTACCATATGTTAAAAGTGTGCAAGACGATGTTGCATTAATAAGAAAAAATTTTAAAGAATAAAATTGTGACTTCAGAGAGTCAGTTGATCAACTTTGATACAGTAATAGAAAACAAAGATCAAGAGGAATCACTGACTACACAATTACCTCTGCCAACTGACTTCAGCTTGGAAGCATATAAACGCTGTGCATTGTCACGTACAGCAACTTCAATCTGGTAAATAGATTATAGCCAACTAGTCAAATGAAAAATAACAAAAACACTGCAATTGAAAAAAATACAATGAGGACAAATAAAAATTATTTGAGAACTGTGATCACATTCATCCCAGCGTGTCACTGTTGACAAACATGGCAAAAAGCATTTTTTAAGCAAATTAGTTCTTGCCTTGTAAGCAAATGCCTAAAAACAACTCTAAGCTATGCTCCAAATCTTACTACTGCATAATAATATCACATTGCACAAACCAGCATAGCATTACCAAATAAGTAACAAATACCTGGGAATCGGTGACCTTGAATACACGCTTCCAAGGTAAAAGGAAAGACGATGCATCTCCAAATACAAGATTTGACACATATATCAACTTTTGAAATGCCTGCACTGAAGACTCTAATAATGGTCAAGCTCCAAGTATCCACTATTCATCTAAACCCCTGATAGTATTGCCACCAACCCTTTAAGATAACATTACAACACAACAAATTTACCCGGCGTTGTTCAACATCAGCTTCACGATCCCCAACTTCCAGCCTTTGCCTGAAAATTTTCCTCCCAATCTAGGGAATCAACAAGCACCAAACCAGTAAGACACAGCGCTTTCACTCTCACAATACACACTCAATCTGCACCGATGCACATAAAATAAACTCAAAAATACCTCCATGTGCATAGCAGCAGCATCTGGGTCATCAATGCCCAAAGAATTTTTGAAGCCAACAATCCTATCAACCTCGTCACCTTTAAGTTCCTCACCGGCAGGAGGAAGCACAGAAGAAACAAACCTGAACAACACGTTATAAACAAATTAATCATTCAGTGAAAAAATTAAACAACCAAATATCATAACTCAATACCCCTACACAGACTACACATTAACAAATGTAACTCATTAATCATAATTTGCCAATTTTTTAATAAATCACAAATTTCGATTTAAATAATAAGAACAACACTAATTTGTCACTCACTCAGCATATATATCACAAATCTCAGCTTTGAATGCCTCGTCTTGCTTGCTCACACCATACCTGAAAAATTAACCAATTCAAAATCAAACACTCAAGCATCAACAAAATTACCAATGAAAAATAGAACAGTCATCATTAGAAATGAAAACTAACTTCGATGCAATGGCATCAATCTCTTCCTTCTTCAACTTCGAAGGGTCGTCGAACGCGGCGACGTAGTTGTGCAAATTCACGGCGGCGACTTGCGGAGCCGATGCGTTGAGAGCGTACGCCGCAGCTCCGCCAGCCGCTCCGAGAGCGACAGCTCCACCGAGCGCAGCATAGCGATTAGCGCTGAAGCGGGAGCCGATGCCATAGCCGGCAGCCACAGCGCCAGCAACGATGACGGCGGAGGTGGCGAGTCTGGCGGGCGGCGAGAGCTTGTCAACGAGTACCTCGATTCCCTTGAGGTCCTTGGGCGGTCGCTGCTGCTGCTGCGGCGGTGGCGGAGGAGCGGAGGCAGTGTCGGAGGAACAGCGAGGAAGGGAGACTCTGAAACGACGTCGTCTAGAGTGGAAAGGAGAGGGTAAGAGGAGGGGGCGTTGGGTGTGGGAAGAGGTGAGGGTGGAGGGGTTCATGGTTTTTCACCTCTTAAACGACGTCGTAAGGAGAAGAAGGGAGAGTGAAGTGCAGTGGTGATTATAGGGTTTAACGAAAAGAGGAGAAAAGAAGATAGAAAGAGGGAAGGGTAGAGTGTTTTGAAGATAACGTCGTTATTGGGTTGGGCTATTCCTCTTTTATTATCTTATGAAGAAAGGCAAATCGTACACGTGGCTCATGAAGAATTGTTCAAAAGTTTTTGGGACCCTTCAATTTGCGTGAGTATACTTAGAGAAAACCATAATAATCAACATACTCGCAATCACTAAATAAGGTACAAGACTCACATTTTTTCCTAATTTTTTTAATAAATTTTTGCCAATTCAATAGAATACATTCCTGGAGTGTTGAAAAGTGTTTTTTTAAAATTTTTTAAATATTATTATTAGTATTATTACACGCATAAACTTTAGTTTGAGAGAACGAAAGTTTAAACTACAATCAACAAGTTTGATACAATTTGAGTTAAGTTAACATTGAATATAAGTTTGGATTTTGAGAAACTCTATAAGTTTCATTGAAAAATGAAAATGAGTTTAGTGATATAAAGAGAGAGAGGTATCACACATATTTTGAATAAAAGATTACGAATCTTTATCGGAAAGAAGATGAATTCTTTCTATTTTTTTTAATATCTTTTTATAGTTATAGATGATTGGATTCATAAAGTGGCAAAGAAATGTTACCTATAAATAGATTTTTTATATAACTAAAAATATATGACTAATCGTTATTATGTTGTTGGGATTTTTAAGGCTTTTGAAAATATGAGAGATATGAGAGATATATGTGATATGTTATACGGAGGAACATGTTTTTGTATTTTATTGATATACTCTATATATAGAGCAAAATATAACAAATATCAAGTATAAAATATTTATAATATCTCACTCCTAATCTAAAATAATAACAAATTTCTAAAACTGACACATATCTCTAAAACTGAAATATTTTCTAAAAACTAATTTAAATAAAAAAGATATTAAGTAATATTCTCAACATTCCTCC
>Ga0214545_1008549_pt1 | contig 16240 bp, 13 predicted proteins | sample CNSS4metaG_FD_160064 | JGI IMG/M metagenome (GOLD analysis project Ga0214545, IMG submission 160064) | Root nodule microbial communities from cowpea collected in UCLA plant growth center, Los Angeles, California, USA - CNSS4 | ecosystem: Host-associated > Plants > Roots > Nodule | place: USA... | reverse complement strand
ATGTGTCCAACCATCAAGCACATCCCAGACCCCTATTGGACTTAGTCCTTCAAGCCCAAACACCACACCACATGCATATACTTCCTATACTTAGGAAAAAGTAGCTAAATCAGTGGAAATTCGCAAGCACACACAAACATGGAAATTCGCATAAACTCGCTTAAGCTAGGGACTCTCGCCCAAGCTAAGCCCTCAGCCTCGCTTAGGCTACTTCACCTCGCCTGAGCGAGCTTAAAACAATGGTCGCATCACGTTATCTTGCTAAGGCGAGATCATCTCTCGCTCAAACACCCAATTCAATCTCTCTTGAGCGACAGTGCAAGCAACACATCCAACTTGATCACGACATCTCACTTAGGCGAGATCGTCTCGCCTGAGCGAGACCATGGTTCGCTCAAACCCACAAAACTCCTCGCCTGGACGAGGTTTCGTGCTCAAAACAATCTAGGTTTCCTCGCGACCTCGCTTAGGCGAGTGTCTCTCGCCTGAGTGAGAGACTAAGTCGCTCAACCCCATCCAAGGTCGCCTAGGTGAGTAACGCGAATCAAAACCAAAAACGAGACTCTACAACTCTCGCTTAGGCGAGATGGTGTCTCTTGGGCGAGACTTGCAGGGTTTCAAGTCTGATCACGTGCACAGTTCACTCTAACAATGCACAAACATACCAAAACATAGTACAAGTATTACAAAACAATGTATACCATTCCCATTCACTCTAATCCAACACTAAACCCATATAACATGCTTTGTACCCATTGGAGATACCAAAACTCGAAACTTACCCAAAAGAACCACGCAATACCCCAAAACCCCCATCCAACACTTGTTAAACATAAAGGACTTGACAACAGCACCAAGTGTACCAAATTCTCAATCACAAAACGCATATAATACCAATTCATACCACAAAGAATCCAATTGAGAACAGAAACTCGGGAACACATGCAAAATTCATATACACTTAATTTCAGCACCCTTGACCTGGATTCTTGATTGAATTTGCGAATAGAATAGGGATTCCTTGGTTCACCAAATTCTTTGTTTCCACCTCTCTCCCAATTTTTGCACTCTCAATTTAGCCTCTCACTCTTCCAATTTTCGCTCTCCGCTCAACCAAAACGAAAATAATTGCAAAAATCCCCCTTTCCACCTCAATTTTGCCTTTTATATGTGACTTGTTATTGAGTTAAAGGGCTGAAACGAATTTAGGCTTTTTGGTATGGTTAAGTCTCATTTAATTATCATTATAGGATGATTTCTAGTCCCTCTAAGCTTCCCCTTCTAGGTTTTCTTTTGCCCTCTCATATTCCCTCCAAAACTACACTAAAAAAATAAAGTTCCAATTTCATTCCCAACCAAGTTTGAACCCATGACCACTTAGTCACAATTCAAGTGCATAACCAATTCAACCTAGTCATGTTTGTGATACACTCCAATCATGATAAGCTTACAATACCAATTCCATACTCATACATATTATTAAAAATAAATAATAAAACAACAACACCTAATTGGCATACATAGGACTCGAACCCAAGTCCTTTCACACAAATCAAGTACTCTTGACATCTTGAGCTAGTACTTTTCCACATCACAGCAAACAATAATTAATGCCTTAAAGGCGCTTTCTACCCGCATTTATTAATTAATTAATTATTTAATTAATTAATTTTCTCGGGTCTTACAATGCCAACCTTTTTGGAGTGGCAATCGGCTACACAATAGCAACTTCCATAAGCATGTTGTGAGTTTTCAAAGATGCAAGTTGTTGTTGTGTGGATCAAAGTGTAACAACAAATGAACTAATTTATGTTTTGGGTTGATCATGAAATAGGGTAGTTAAAAGGTCTAATTGCTATCATAATAGCGGAGGAAAACATCCATGCAAAATGAACATCAATGTTTACATGATTTCATTTAGAATTGCAGAAATTATTTTATCCCAAATTGCAAATTTCAACGAGTTATGGTGGCTCTCTATTGTGGCTGCTGTCATGTCCTTCACATACTCAATAATTGGACTTGGTCTCTGAATTGCTAAAGTCATAGGTATGATTTTATTCAAAGCTCGTCCAATCTTCTTTTCACTGTTTGAATATATTGTGTAGTTGATGTTGCTTGCTTAAGTTTAACACTAGAAAAAAGTAGCTAACCTATTCAACTGAGATATGTGAAAAAAGAAAACTAACATTTTGACTTGAACATTTCTTCGAATATGTAGTGGGAAATGGGAAAAAATGATAAACACAAAATGTTAAACTAACATTGAAACCTAAATCCCAAATGCAACAACCAAAAAAGGAAGAACAATGAAAATAAAACAAAATGTAGAGAAAAAAAGGGAAAGAACAAGTTGTGATGGTGTAAAGGAAATAAAAATGTGGTGGAAGAGGAAAAATGTTGTGTACCTGCAGAGGAGTAAAATGGGTTGAGCCAGTGAGAGAGGAACATTGAGGGGGTAGAGCCAGTGAGAGAGGAGCAGAGAGAGCACCACTGAGCCAGAGAGAGCACCAGAATATTCGTGTGAGCAAAGAGAGTCCTGTGAGGTGAAGAATTTTAAATTCTAACTATTTTGAGGGCATTTCAATTACTACTGTTTTAGTTAATTAAAATTCTTTAAAAAAATACTTGCATTTCAAATACCTTTTAATTTCTCTGTCCAAACAACACATTTTATCACAAAGAAATTTAAATTCTTTAAAAAAATGAATTGACTCATTAAATTACCTTATCCAAACACTATCTCAATGAATTCTCCAAATCATTTATCTGCCTCCTTTGTGTCATGATGATGACATCCCTTTCGTCAACATCTTCTTCATACCACCATTTGAAGAAGTTACAACACACAGTATTGGAACCACTACTTTATCAATGAACAAACCAAAAATTAACACACCAATGTTTTATTAACAAAAAAAAACATATTGTACAATTAATCTCATCTTGTAATTGAGACAACCCCAAAATTTGCTACCAATATTCTATGGAGTTCTTGCCATCCTCAAAGCTGCCATCTCTCTGTAGTTACAAATTGGGGTTAATCCATTTTTTCGTTGAACCACCAACATTGCAGGAAGCGCTACAACATTGTTGCCTCCAACGATTACAACCAGAGGTAAAGGAAGAAGATTGAGACTATGACATACCTAGATAATGAAGGCACCAACACGAATTGGGAATGGATGAAGGAATATTGTAAAAATTTCTTCTGCCCACCAATTCATTTTCAAAATCCTAGCTCACCTATTTATTCTCAACTTTGTAATTATTCCAGCTCACTATACACGTAATGCACCACAATTAAACGTAATACAAACAGTGCCACATGTACAATACTTCGTTACTAATTTAAACGACGTCACACAAAAAGGACTAAATTACACACAAATTGTGAAAATGAGGACCATTTTAAACATTCGGTAAAAATTAGGACCATCCGCAACAAACACTACGAAAATAAGGATGAAAAAGGTATTTAAGCCTTTTTTTAAATAACCACTTCTTTAAGTATTTGTTGAAAAACTTGTTGACATAATTAGAACTTGAGAATACTCACTTGGTGTAGTACCAAAATCTTTTTCACATCAAAAACTAATAATGAACCAGAGCAGGAAGGTGAATCAAAGGAGTGAGCTTCTATTGTTGAAAACAACACTAGCATAATCAATTGCATGACTTTCTTGACAATTTTGCTAGAAGCATGTCCAAGCCATGAGTGCCATAATTGAAAAGGAGATAACAAAGAATCAAGAGTTGTATTATTCGCAGTAAACACACAAGGTTGTAGAAATTCTGGAAAAAACATAGAGACTATCGTTGAGGATTTCTTTAAGAATCATCACCCTTGTGTCCTTATGTTTAACATAGCAAGAATCATGACTTTTATCTTTAGCAAATTAGAAACAATGGTGAGATTCTTGTTGGTACGTGGCATGCAAAACTTTTATTCAAACAAAATTGTGTGAACATGTGTGGAACGGAATATATAGCAGTACCAATATGATGAATTTTCATAACTGATCAATCGTTACCTGGTTTGACAGAATCATTGGAAACATAGGCCTTTTCGTGGGGAAATTATTGGCATCATTTGTGATGTGATGAGAGGCACCATTGTTAGAATACATAGAGGATTATGAATTGTTGAAGGTATTTCAAGCCAGGCAAGAACTGAAAGTGAGTGGCAATGATATTGGACAATAGAAAAGTTTTTAGAATGCACTATGGAAAATGCAAAAATCAAAGTCGTAAGCACTACAATATTTTGAATACATATTGTATTCCATGTAATATATATATATATATATATATATATATATATATATATATATATATATTTGTACATGTACCAATAGATAATTTACTCCAAATATTTAACTGTTATATATTTATTTGTGTTGTCAACAATTTTAGAAATTTTATATCAATTGATGAAGTAATGAAAAAGAGAAAGCTAATCCTAAATGTAATAATTTATAAGATCTTATATACATAATTTCATTAAAATAGAATCATACTAAAATTCTGAGAATACAAAGTGATCTTCTTATTCAAGTGACTATATAGCAAGCCTTGGACAACATTGATCAGAATAAATACATGTAACTCAATTTTTGAGTTTCGACTCAAATTTTGTTTGTATCATTTAAAGCTTTGAATCATAAGTTCATCCATTTTTAATTCATGATATTTGATATTCATGTTTCATTGTTGTGTTTTACATTATACTATAGGATTTAGATTGTATTTCTAATTGAAAAAGCTCACGATTGGACTTAGGTAGTTAAGGTAGGTAAATTCGATAAATTTATTATTTAGGTTAGTTGAATTTATGATTTAATGCTTTACTTTTCTTTTATTGAAATCAACATTTTTTATTTCAATTTCTAACAAAGTAGATTGCCAGCTCAGATTACCACTCCACCCATTATTATGCATTTTCACAATTTTGCGAAAATGATATTGTAACAACCAAAATCTTACAACTTCTCTCACTACCTGACGTGACAACGTTTTCTTTCTTTTTTTTTACACAATTTCCATGTTGGCCATGTCTTTGAGTGGGTGAAGAGCAAAGAGAGAAAACGCGAGAAAGAACTGCTTGCTTGATTCGTGACAAAAGTGGAGAGGAAGCGAGAGAGAGAAGAGTGGAGATGGTGAGAGAAATGGAGAGCAGTGTCTTGTTCCTCCATCCCCTAAGTTTTTTCTAGTTCCCAACTGTTTCTTTTCGAAGTGGTAATTGATTTCCCCGTTGGTGCACAAAAAATATTGGGTTTACCCACTGCAAGAAAGTGCTAGTATTTCGTGTTGTTTGTGCATATTTGGTTGAAATGAGACATTTTTGTTTCCCCTTTTGGAGAATATTTGATAAATTTTCGATTTTTTTGGTACAATGTTGTGGAACAGCAGAAAAGGAAGGTCTGGTGTTGAAAATAATCATTTTGAATTAGAATCTGAAGGATTGGTCTTTTTCGTGCTCTTATGGCACTACATTGCTGAAGAGGTAAGCAAAGCCATTGTTGAACCCAACCCATTGCAGGATAGTGGGCTAAGGTAAACAGACTTAATGTAATATAAATTATTTTTTGTTATTGGAAGTTATTTATTGGGATATTGGTTTGCAAGGTTGATTGGTTATAGGAAGTAAGATTGGTTTGCAACGCATTAGTTTGAATGTTTGTAAGGTGCAAATGAAAATATTTGCTAACCTGTTAGTATCTAAGTGTTAAGCCAGGGTATTATTTTTGCACACACAATGTCCTGTTTGCACTAATGAGTTGGGGTTGTATATGTATAGTGTTCGCTTATCAAAGGTTGTAATCACTTTATTACTTCATCATATATCACTTTCATTGGTTTGAGTTTAGGTAGGTTGTTAATAAAAATAATTGGTAACCTATTAGTTGTTAAGTACTAAGCTAAGGTATTTTTTGGCAATATGATGTCCAATTATTTGAGTTGGGGATGGGTGATATGGATTGTGAATTGTTAATGAGTTGGCATTGTATATGTATAGTGTTCGCACATCAAAGTTCTTAATAACTTTATTACTTTCATTGGTTTGAATTTATGTAAGGTGTGAATAAAAATATTTGCTAACCTATTATTTTTTAAGTGCTAAGCCAGGGTTTTATTTTTGCACATATGATGTCTTGTCTGCTTGCAGTTGGGATGGGTTATATGGATTGTGAATATTTAATGAGTGGAGATTGTATATGTATAGTATTTGCACATCACAGTTCTTAATTAGTTTATCACTGCACCATGTATTACTTTCATTGGTTTCAATTTATGTAAGGTGGGCAAAAAATGATTTGCTAACCTCTTAGTTTTTAAGTGCTAAGCCATGGTATTATTTTCCACATATGACAGGACGTGACATCAGTTGTTTACATAAGCGATACTGTAATGACTAATTATAGTGACAACAGTCAATGCGGTGGTGAGAAGGAGCATGAGTTGAAGGTGTGATATTAAATTTATTTTATTACTAATTTATAGAATGACATTTTATAAGTTTTGTTCATCAATATGTGCATACTTTTAGGCATTGTTGTCGGACGAAGTATATTGCTTCCTTAAATAATAATTTAAGTGCAGAACTAAGGTCCGTGATTGAAGGGACACCATGTGGATGGTTCACCATGTTGAAAGGAAGTCTAAAAATTAGTAGGAAACTTCTTAGTTCATTAATTAGTTTGTCGGTTGAAAGGAATGGTGGGTTTTTTATAAGTAATAAAGTTCTTCGTTTATCTTTATTGGATGTTTGTTTGGGATTGGGTTTAAGGGTTCATGGTGAGAGTATTAACTTAGTTGAAATTTGTGTGCAGAGCGAGTGTAAGAAATTATTGAATAACGAAAGTGTTAATTTCACATGTTATATGATTTTCTAGTAAGATGTAGGGATGAGGTTACCTTGGAGGATTATTGTAGGCTATATATTTAATTGGGAATATCCGAGTTCCTTTGTCCAAGTTGCAAGGGAACATTTTTCCCCATTTTATTTACCATTGTGGATGACCTTAGTAATCTTGGGAAATAAAATTGGGGTGGACTTGTTTCTGAATACTTAGTTGGGAGCATATGCAATGCATCATGTTCTTAATGGATAAAGGAAAGAAGAGATGCTTCCACATTCTTGGTTGTGTTTACTTGTTACAGGTAATTCCTAATGAGTTGGTTTGAATTCAAATTTGTTTTGTTTGAAATAAGAATAAATGTATTAAGTTTTTTTTTGTTGAGTTGTTTTAGTTCTGGACTTTTGAGCACTTTTTGATTTCAAAATGTAATATTGGAAATTCAGGCACAAAGTTCCCCCGAGTATTGCAATGGATGGATATGAAAGTGGCTAAGGACAAAATTACTACTTCTTTGAATAAGGACAAAATATGAAAGTGGATTTTGTGTGAGTAGTTAGTTGTAGTTATTGTTTTTAATTTTTAAAGTCATTTTTTGGGTAATGTTTCAGGTTCTCATGGATGTTAGTGTATCAAACTTTGAGCTTTCTCATCCTTTTGTGAAGGAAGCTTTTGAGAAATATGGTACAAGATTTGAGGAGGATGAAGAAGACGAGTAACACTAAAGTATAGAAATAGATAAATAAGAAGCAAAGATTTTGGAACTGCGGAAGGCAATGACAGAGTTTAAAGCAATAATGAATTATATGTGCAATAACAATTTGAAATAGCAGCTTCCAGCAGAACCATATGAATATGGCAGAGACGAAGACTTTGATGAATAGGGGCAACAAAACAACTTTGAATTTGTTGAAAGTACTCCTCAGCAACTGTTGGCACAAGCAAGCTTGAAGCAAAGAATTGATAAAGCCATGTGCATGAAGATCTTAAGTGTTTGATGAAGATTTATGAAGATCCATTTGAAGATTATGGTTTTAGTGTGTTAAATTTGTATATAACTTGTTAAATGTAATGTGTTAGTGTTATACATTGTTGATAGGCTATATGACATAGGTTAGATGTCTTGTGTGCCTTAGTGTGTCTCTTTTAATTTGTTAAAATGGGTTTTAACAGGTTAAAAGGCTTGTTGTATATAGTTTCTAGTATGAATGCATTCAGTCAATTGAATTATTTTTCAATCGACTGATTTCACTTAAGTCAAGTGAAATCAGCCGACTATACGGAAAATTCAATCGAATATTTTCACTTAAACCAGACTATATAAGTTGTGTTTTCACGAGTAGAGGTGCACATCTGAGTTTTTCTGAACAAAATCGTGTCATTCATCTCTGGGAAGCGTTCTCTCTTTGCAATACACAGCTATAACTCGTGTTTGAAGATATTGGTTGATCTTGGAGGCATTTTGGCTTGTCAGTAGCTTGAAGAACACATGTATGGTGTGCTAGGGACAACCACCATCAGGTTTGGATGTTCTTGTGCCTTTGGATGGTTTGCCTGATGTGATTTAAGGTCTGCAAGTGTGATTCTTGTAGGTTGAGGTTCTAGATTTTTGTGTTAGTCAAAAGTCTTGTGTGCTTTGTGTTCAAAGGTGTAATCTTGGTGTTTGATTTGTAAAACTTTTGAATATAGTTTGAAACTAGACTCATGTTGTCCTGGAAAACTGGATGTAGCTCTGTGATTGAGTGAACCAGTATAAAATCAATTGTGCATTCTTCTTTCCCTCATCTCCCTCTCTTTTAAACTCTTTAAAAACTCAAGAAAACCAAGCAATTTGATCTTTGGTGTGATTTAATGTGTGCTTGTATAATCTGAAGCTTTATACTTGTTATAAATATTGATTGGAACATTCTTGTATGTAAAAGATTGTTGTTTGAGTTGAATTTGCGAATTCTGCATTCTACATAATTCTCCAGTATTTTAGCCGACTGATTTATCTTTTTAATCGACTGTTTAATAGCATCAAGAACAATTTAGTCTACTGTTTTATATTTTAATCGACTAAAATTGTACTGGTCTGTTGCATTTACATCCAAACATTCCAGTCTATTAGATTCAATTGAAAGAGGTTTTAAGCTTTCGAAAAAGTTTTATAAAACCAATTCAACCCCCCTTTCTTGGCTAAACTCACCATTTCAAAACTAACAATTGGTATCAGAGCAAGGTTCTTGAAAGGTATTCAAGTTGATCAAAAATCTTTTTGAAATGGCTGAAAGTAAACTCCCTTTTAGTGAAGGTGCCTCTATTCATAGACCACCTATGTTTTGTGGCCTAAACTATCAGTTTTGGAAAATAAGGATGCAAATCTTCATTGAATCTATAGACAAGGGAATTTGGGATGCAATAGTTAATGGACCATATACTCCTAAATGTGTTGCTGAAAATAAGCAGGTGGACAAGCCTTGGAGTGAATGGAATGATGAAGAAAGGAGAAGAGCTCAATATGATTGCAATGCCAAAAACATCATCACTTCATCTTTTAGCATGGATGAATTTTTTAGGGTATCCCAATGTAAGAATGCAAAGAAAATGTGGGATGTCCTAGAGGTTACACATGAAGGAACAAGTGAAGTGAAGAGAGCAAGGAAGCATGCCTTGATTCAAGAGTATGAGCTTTTCAAGATGCAAAAAGGAGAGTCCATAGCTGAAGTGCAAAAGAGGTTCACTCACATAGTCAACCATCTCATGGGTCTAGGCAAAGAATTTGACAAAAAGGAGCTAAACATCAAAGTGCTTAAGTGTCTTGATAGAAATTGGCAACCAAAGGTGACTGCTATATCTGAATCCAAGGATTTATCCATCATCACAATAGCTGCAACGTTTGGTAAGCTTAGAGAGCATGAGATTGAAATGCAAAGGCTAAGTGAGCTTGAAACAAGTGAGAAAAAGGTAAAATCCATAGCCTTGAAGGCTAGCTCTAAGAAGAGTGATGAAACCGAGGAAGAGGTTGCTGATTCTAGTGATAATGAGAACTTGAATCTCCTAGTCAAGAAGTTTGGAAAGTATCTCAAGAGGAAAGGCAACAAAGGTAATCAAAGGAGGTACAATTCTAAACAAAATGATTCAAGTAATTCTTCTAAATTCTCATGTTATAATTGTGGAAAGCAAGGACATATCAAGATTGAATGTCCTAATGCTAACAAAGAGAAGGAGAAGGTTGATGATAGGAAAAAGGAGAAAAAGGGCAAGGAAATACGTGCCTACAAAGCTTGGGAGGACAATGATGATTCAACAAGTACTTCATCTCAAGAAGGAAGTGAGGAAGCAAACCTATGCCTCATAGCCGGATATGAATCATCTTCATCAAGCCAAGTAAGTTCCTTATAATCCAAAGATAAGAATGACTATTACCAATTGTTGCATGACTTTGAAGAGTTGCATAGTGAGGCAAACAAAATTGTTGTCATGAACAATCGGCTAAAAGGATTAAATAGCTGGCTAGAAAACAAAATTAGCCAACTAGAATCAGAAACAGTCGACTTAAAAAAACTGATTTTGAACATTTGGAAATGATTTACAGTAATTCAGTCAATTGTTCTGAAAAATAGCTTGCTATAAAACCTTGTGAAAATTGCACTACTTTGAAAAATCAAGTGAAATATCTTTTGAAAACATGTGCAAAGTTCATAAGAGGAAAAGCAAACTTGGAAGCTGTTCTTGGCTTTCAAAATTGTGTTTTTGGAAAGGCTGTACTTGGTTATACACCTATCCATGAAAATAAAGCCAAGAAGTTCTCTAGTTTCTTTTCCAAGAGTGAGCCAAATGCTATGCCCTTCATTTCATGCAACTACTGTATGAAGAAAGGTCACATTATTAAGAATTGACATGTTAAAAAGTATGATGTACCTAAGGGATTTATGAAATGAATCCCAAAAGGATCTAGAAAGGCATAACCATGTTGGATCCAAACTATCAAAGGGTACCATGTAATACTATGTTGTTTTGCAGGTCATAAAACAGGAAAAGAAGGATCTATGGTACCTAGATAGTGGTTGCTCAAGGCATATGACAGGAGATAAGACCAAATTTGCAAAGTTGGAATTGAAAGAAAAAGGATTTGTAACCTGTGGAGACAACAACAAAGGAAGAATCCTTGGAAATGGAGTCATAGGCAATGGATCCTCTTTCAACATCAAGAATGTGCTGCTGGTAGAAGGGCTCAAACATAATTTGATAAGTATAAGTCAATTATGTGATAAAGGCTTTAAAGTGATGTTTAAACCAAATAATTGCTTGATATATGATGCACATGGTAGTATTGTTTTGATAGGAAAGAGAGTCAACAATATATACTTGATCTGCATCATGCATTATTTAACATCCATTGTTTGCTTACAAAAGAGGATGACACTTGGTTATGGCATAGGAGACTTTGTCACATACATATGTAGAATTTTAATCGGCTAAACAGAAAACAGCTGGTTGAAGGTCTACCAAAACTTAAGTTAGAGAAGGATAAAGTATGTGAAGCTTGTCAAAAACGAAAACAAAACAAGGCCTCTTTCAAACCCAAAAATGTTGTTTCAACCGAAAGACCTTTAGAGATGCTTCACATGGATCTATTTGGTCCATCTCGAACCATGAGCCTTGGTGGCAATCTTTATGCATTAGTCATAGTAGATGATTTCTCTAGGTACACATGGACTTTGTTCTTAGCTGCCAAAATGACACTTTTCATGCTTTTAAAAGACTTGCCAAGATGCTAGAAAATGAAAAGAGTTCCAAGATAGTGTCTATTTGAAGTGATCATGGTGGGGAATTTCAAAATGAAAGGTTTGAACACTTTTGTGAAAAGCATTACATTAAACATAATTTTTCTACACCAAGAACCCCACAACAAAATGGTGTTGTTGAAAGGAAAAACAGATCACTTGAGGAACTAGCTAGAACTATGTTAAATGAGAATTCACTACCTAAGTACTTTTGAGCTGATGCAGTCAACATCGCTTGCTATGTTTTAAATAGAGTGTTGATTAAGCCAATTTTGAAGAAAACATCCTATGAACTTTTCAAAGGGAGGAGGCCTATTTTAAGTCACCTAAAAGTATTTGGATGAAAGTGTTTCATTTTAAACAATGTCAAAGAAAGTCTTGGCAAGTTTGATGCAAAAGCGGATGAAGGTGTTTTTCTAGGTTATGCTACACAAAGTCATGCATATAGAGTTTATAATAAGAGATTGATGATTGTTGAAGAGTCTATGCATGTTGTATTTGATGAAACTAACCCAAAATTGCAAGATCATGTGCCTAAGATTGCAGATGAAGAAACAACACTGAAAAAGAAATATGCAGCAAAATTGGAATCTGCTACAGGAAATCAGTCAGTTGAAAAGGAAATTCACTCGATTGAAAAAGCTGCAGACAGCAATTTACCCAAGGAGTGGATTGAACCCAAAGGATTATCAAAGGACAACATAATTGGTGACATAGAACAGGGAGTATCCACTAGACTCAAGCTTGCATTCTTTCAACATGTTGCATTTGTTTCTCAAATTGAACCTAAGAATGTGAATGATGCATTGTGTGATAGTAATTGGGTTATTGCTATGCAAGATGAACTTAATCAATTCACTAGGAATGATGTGTGGTCTCTTGTTCCTAAAACTGATGCAATGAATGTGATTGGTACAAAATGGATATTTAGGAATAAAATGGATGAAAGTTGTAATATAGTTAGGAATAAGGCTAGGCTAGTTGCTAAAGGTTATAATCAAGAGGAAGACATTGATTTTGATGAAACATATGCACCTGTAGCTAGGCTAGAAGCTGTGAGGTTATTGTTAGCATATGCATGCATGTGTAATTTCAAACTTTCTCAAATGGATGTGAAAAGTGCATTCTTGAATGGTTTCTTGAATGAAGAAGTGTATGTATCACAACCCCCTGGCTTTGAAGATCACCTCTATCCTAATCATGTTTTCAAATTGAAAAAGGCTTTATATGGTTTGAAGCAAGCACCACGACAGTGGTATGAGAGGTTAAGCAACTTTCTTTTATCTAAATGATATGCTAGAGGTGCTGTTGATAAAACACTTTTTATTAGAAAGCATGCAAGTGATGTAATACTTGTTCAAGTATATGTAGATGATATAATCTTTGGATCAAATTATAACTCCATGTGTGAAGAGTTTGTTGCAGCTATGCAGGGAAAATTTTAGATGTCTATGATGGGTGAGCTAACCTACTTCCTAGGGCTGCAAGTGAAGCAACTCAAGCATGGGACATTTTTAAGCCAGTCAAAATATTGTTTTGATCTACTGAAAAAGTTCAAAATGGAGGACTGCAAAGAGGCTGCCACTCCAATTGATACAAACTGTCTTATGGATGCAGATGAAGTTGGAAACCAAGTTGATTCAACCAAATATAGAGCGTTAATTGGTTCCTTGCTATATCTAACTACTAGTAGGCCGGATATACAGTTTGGTGTTTGCTTGTGTGCTAGGTTTCAATCCAATCCAAAGGAATCACACTTCAAAGCTGCAAAACGGATTCTCAAGTATCTGAAAGGGACAACTAATGTTGGATTATGGTATCCTAATGAATCTAACATTGTTCTTAGAGGTTTTTCATATTTTGACTATGCAGGGTGCAAATTGGATAAGAAAAGCACAAGTGGTATATGCCATCTACTTAGATCAAGCCTAATCTCATGGAATAGCAAGAAGCAAGCTTGTGTAGCACTCTCTATAGTTGAGGCTGAGTACATAGCTGGACATGCATGTGCTCAAAGCATATGGTTGAAGGATCAACTTATGGATTATGGTGTAAAGTTATAAAGCTAGAGAAGGTACCTCTTTATTGTGATAATACAAGTGCAATCAATCTAACTAAGATTCCAATTCAACATTCTAAAACTAAACACATTGGAATCAGGCATCATTTCATAAGAGATCATATTAAAAAAGGTGATATTGAAATCATGTTTGTGAAAACTGAAAATCAATTGGCGGATTTATTCACTAAACCACTTGCACGTGGTAAATTCAATAAGCTTAGAACTGAATTAGGTGTTCTTGACATGAAGAATTTATGTTGATATCTGTTTGGCTTGTTAATCTTATTAGATCATGTGTGTGCTGCACTTAAAATGACAAAAATCTGCATAATTTGAAAACTGCCAGAATTTCAATCAACTAAATTTACAATTTCAACACATAAATTTCATTTAAAATGTCAAAATCTGCATAATTTGTGTTCTAGAACTGTTTCAATTTGCTAAATCTCACAAAATAGCACATATATTTGATTCAAATTGGTCAGGTGTGAATTTCGTGAAATCTGAAATTTTTAGTCAGCTAAAACTGCAAATTTAACACATAGATTTCACTTAAAACTGCCACTGCACCAAAAATCAGTTTATTGGTACAGTTTTAGTCTACTAACTCTATATTTTTATGTGTTAAAGTCACTTATGCTGATGTGGAATTGCTTGAATTGATTTTAATTGATTGACCCAGTCAAAGAATGCATCACATGATTATTTTTGGACTGTAGCAGCAGTTGTAACAGCTATTACATCAGCTAAAATCAACTTTTCAGATTGAATTGACCATAAAGTGCTTTAATTACATGATTTCCAATGTGTATGCATTAGATGTCAATTGTTTGTGAGTGGATTATTCATAAAACGCATGGGAAACACATCATTGCATCTCTGATTTAGATTCCCCTCACATTTAATTGTTGTGATTTCCTGTACTGCATTGAAACCAGATAATCTGCACGATTTAATTGACTGATTTTGAAAATCAACCTGTTGATTCTATAAATACTTGCATAAGCATCATGCATTGGCATTGTCATTTGCTGGTAAGAGCCAAACCTACTTTTCACCATGCCTAGAAGATCACGAGCTGCCCCCTTAGATGATGAAAGCTCCACTCAACCTACTCCATCCACTCCAAATGCTATGAATCAAGGAAGACTTGAGATATGGTTTGAAGGTCATGAGGACAGAATTCAAACCTTCTTGATTGAGATCAATAGGAAACAAATCATTCTTCCTAAGGTGATTCGTATGTCATGGCTAAGGGCAAAAAACTTTTGCAACCTTGAGCAACATCTCAAAGCTCAAAAGTTGAAGACTTTCCTTGAGCTTTCGGGTAAGGTGTATCCGAATTTGGTGAAGGTGTTCTATGCCAACCTCAAGTTCAGCAATGGTGTTCTCAAATCAAGTGTCAAAGGTGTGGAGATGGAAATCACTAGGCAACCATGGAAGGATGTGGCTGGCCTAAGGCAAAGAGGTGTGCAAATCCGCAAAGGTGAAACTAGTGCAGTGGATGAGTTCAACAAGGTGCAATACTATTACCAGTGTGTGAGAAATCTAGGTGAGCAAGCTAGAAATTTCCATGTGGGAAGGCTTCGTGTGGAGGAAAGGTTGCTAGCCATGGTGGTGACCAAAATCATCATGCCTAGGGGGAGCAACCATGCTACATTGAATGAAGGTGATCTTGTGGTGATGTATTGTATCCAAAATGGTGTGATGGTGGACTGGACATACACAATCCGTGACCATATGATGAAAGCAAAGAGGCTCACGGATTTCAAGCCTTCATATGTGGTGCTCATCTCCAAGTTCATTGAGCCTTTTAGTGTGGATGTGGAAGGAGAGCTTGAGGAGTCTACTGGCCTTCTCAATCATGTTTCAACACTAAATATGCACAAGATGGGATTCACCAAGGTAGGCAACACTTGGCTAGTTGAAGGAGATCAAGGTGCAAACATTGAAGTTGGAGCAAATGATCATGAAGCGGGAACTAGTGGAGGAAACCAAGAGGAAGATGAACCACAGCCTATGGCAATTGAGCTGTACAACCCTCTTGAGAATATTGGACCTACATACTCCCAATTTGACAAAATGGTTCTCAACCAACTTCAAGACCTTAACATGGCTCAAAATGCACATCACATATACTACACAACAAGGTTTCAAGACTTGGATGACCAATTCCATAATGTTCGTGACCTCCTCTCCAATGTCTACAACAGAGACAACCCTAGGAATGAGTGAAGGGGATGGCTCATAGGTCATGCATTGCATTTTCATGTTGCATTTTGTGTGTCTGCTGTATGTTCCAGTATTTTAGTTAGCTATTTTCTCATTTCAGTCGACTGATCATATCAGTTTTTAGCTTCATGATGTATCTGCATTTCTGTTTCTGGTTTGGTGTGTTTGTATTCCTGTCAGGTGCCCTAGTACATGATGGCTTCTTCTTGTCTCCATTAAAGCTTGCATGAAGAATGGAGGCTCCATGGATGGTGTTGGATGCGGAAGCATGAAGGAAAGAAGCTTAAGGTGTTTGGTTTGGTGTAGGTGAAAGGATT
>Ga0214545_1008548_pt1 | contig 16241 bp, 8 predicted proteins | sample CNSS4metaG_FD_160064 | JGI IMG/M metagenome (GOLD analysis project Ga0214545, IMG submission 160064) | Root nodule microbial communities from cowpea collected in UCLA plant growth center, Los Angeles, California, USA - CNSS4 | ecosystem: Host-associated > Plants > Roots > Nodule | place: USA... | reverse complement strand
CCTTCGATTATTTTTTTTTTTTTTTGCAACACTTATATTATGTATGTGAATATTGTACTCATGTTAAGCATGGAGTCACTATTATAGGTTTGTCAAAGATGGTTGTCGAGCATTAAATGAGCACAATATTCTAACTCTCCATCATTCACTTGCACATGTTTTCTAATATTTGCACCAAAAAATTTAAACAAATGTCCTTATTTTAGTTCCAAAGCTTGTTTGGCTAATATTCACACCACTATTAATGTCATGTACACATTTTTCTCTTGGACAACCAACATATAGAGATTATCAATACTAAGACTAGGCCATAACTTGGTAAGCTTTAAAAAAATTTCATAATTAGTGAAAGAAAAAATTATTTACCATTCTTTATTTTAATATTATATGTAACTTTTGTAATTAATAAAGATTCACTCTTGTTCAAGTAATTTGAAATTCACCTATCACTAACACAAAAATAACTTTTAACGTTTGGTATTTTAGACCTGTGACGTCTGTTGAAGATCCTACGTCACAGCGGGTGACGTTAAATTGACATCTATTGTCTCTGAACAACCTCAATTAACATCTGTTGTATTTATAACAGACTTCAATTGACGTCTGTTGCAGGAACAACATACGTCAATTTGTGGGTTTGTTTTTTCAAATTTTTTCCTCAATGTTTTCTCCACTAAACCCACAAAAAATCAATATACAATACAAGATACACCACAAAAAGTTTCAAAAATGTCTAAGTACTCTAGGTATATCTCAAATAAAGTTGTAAAGTATGAAAAAATTGGTAAAAGTTACTACGAAATAAAAAAAATACCTTAAACGATGGATTTTTGGCCAACACATATTTCACCCCCTTTCCAACAACCTTTATCTTTTTAGCGTCTCCATTCGAGGTTTCTGAACAATATATGAGATATGAACACTCTAGAAAACCCCAAAACGACTAAAATGAAAGACAAGATGAGAAAACACAAAGCTTAAGGAGCCTTGAGAACAGAGCTGCACGAAAAATAGTCAGTGAGAACAAGAAAAAAATGTTATAGAAGGCATCGAAATAACATAAATATGAGTGAAAAATGAAACAAAAACCACCTTAGAAGCTCCTCGTCATCGTCGTAGTTGCTGAGTGACCTTGGAAGCTCGCACGAAGATAAGAGTGAAGAGAAAATGAGGCCCGCACTGGTTATTGTCACACGGGAGTAAATGATTTTCCAGATGATGCTGGAGATGCTTAGAGACGGAGAGAGTTCTATCCTGGGGAAATATTATAAGACATTTGTATTTGTGTTATTTATTCTTCCGTTAGCTTTGGATTTTTGAATTGTAATAATTACATTCGAAATTATGAATTTGAATTTAAGCGCGATGGACGAATTTTAAATTTCTTGCGTTTTGGGATTAATAATATAAGATGATTTGAACTTTATTTATATTTATTTATTTTATTAAGTAATATTCAGCTAGGATGTAACAAATTCCAAATTTCTTAAGTACTTCCTCATAGTACTTAGATTGAGATATGAAAGTTCCTCCTTCCATTTGCTTAATTTGCAGTCCAAGGAAGAATGTCAATTCACTCATCATTAACATTTCAAATTCTCCCTACATAATACTTGCAAAACCTTAACACAGAATTATCAGTTGATCCAAAAATTATTTCATCCACATATACTTGAATAAGCAAGATATGATCACTTACTCTTTTAATGAATAGAGTTGAATCAATTTTTCCTCTCTCAAAATCATTTTCTAACAAAAACGTGCTTAATCTTTCATACTAAGATCTAGGTGCTTGTTTCAATCCATAAAGTGCTCAACACAACTCCACCACTTCCTTTCGCTTTAGGGTTCTCACTTATCACTCTGCGCATTTTCTCCATTTCCTTGTTCTCTTCTTATATAACGTTGTTTCCGCAGTGGTTATCATCACGACTCTCCAGTGGTTTCATGGAATGTTTGGGATTTTGAGAGATGGAGGGCGCGTGGCAGAGGAATTGTGATTCGTCGTTTTAGTCGTCCATGTCTGTGAAGGTTTCCTCAGTACTGGCGCCGGAGCCGGTAACCTAACTCTGCTATGCTCTGTTTGTTTGTCTGAGCTGTTTCTTTCAGTTACTGTGATTACTTGTGCGTTTCGGTTGTTACAGTTTAGTCTGTTTGACTTCGTGTTTAATTACGCATTTTCATGCCAATTTCCACATAAAGAACGTGAAATCTACTATGCATTGCTAGAAAAAAAAACATGTGTCGAGTTGTGTTGGATGATAAACCAAATATGCAGTAATGCGATGACGAATGTACGTTTCGTGAATGTTCTTATCTGTAACCTGAAACAAAAATGAATAATAATAAGTAAAGAATATTTTTTATATTACTTAGTAAATGAAAGGTTTATGCTATTAAACACTTAAATTGAGAGTATTAAACATTTCCATGTGAAAAGAAAATATACAATAAATAAAAATACTAAAAAATAATAAAATATTTAAATGTGAGACATAAAAAAATTTTAATTGACATACATCATTTTAACATAATTACATAAATATTATGATAAGATGAAAAATATATTGGAGATGTGAATGAGTTTTATGACAAACCAAATAATTAGAAGAAATAGAAAATAGAGAATATATATATATATATATATATATATATATATATGTGTGTGTGTGTGTGTGTGTGTGTGTGTGTGTAGTTACTTAATTAATTGTGAATATTTTAATAACTTAAACATATACGGAGATATGGCAGGGGCGGGTATTATGACGGGATATGTACATCATCATACCCATCCACATACCCAATTGAAAAAGTCAAAAAAATTCTCTATATCCATACCTATACCCAGTCAATGTAAGAATTCTTCGTCAAAATAAAGATAGATTCAGACAATTAGTGGCGGAACTTGAACCAAAAATTTAGGGGTGCCAATTTATATTTTTTATATATATAATTTATTAATTAAAAAAAATTATTTTTTTACTTAAACCATTCTCATACAGCAATTCACACTTCTCAATTTTCAATTTTTCTAATAGATTGAATTCATGCAAAATAAGTATTCTAATTTCTAGTCCAATTCAAGATTATTCAACTAATTTATTATATGAAGCGAAAAACATAAAATTCCAATATTTTATAATGTAGGGTAATACTAATTTGGGAAGATATAATTAGGGTTCGTGCCAATTTCATAAAAAAATCCCTAAAATCAAATTAGTTTTCATACTAGGAAAAACTTAATTTAGAAGAAATATAGTAATGAGATAATCATAAATCTAACATACATAAATCATACTAAGATGCTGATTAGGAGATCTTGTGAGTATGAGTTATTGGATCTCTTTACTTTCCAATCTCATTTTCTCAATCTCTCTTTCTTTATTTTTATATTTTATTAATGGTTTGCTCTAAAAAAATGTTACAATCAGATACAAAACCTTAATCGCTTTATTAATTAAGGTTTACAAAATTAGTTTTTATTTTATTTTTTAAAAATATATACATAACTTAATACATAATATATATATATATATATATATATATATATAACTTAATAAAAATAATATATAAATTTATATTTAAAAAATATATAAATATAAATAGAAAATTTAAAATTAAAAATCTAGGAGAGCCATGGCTCCCCTTAGTCCTAACGTAGGTACGTCCCTGCAGACAAATCAAAAACATATTTATTTATCATCTCTACCAAACATAACACCAACAGGCATAAGCATAAGTTGAAAAACGAGCAAAATATTTGGGTTACGTGTGTTGAATTGCTTACACATGTGTTCTACAGAAAACGACTAATAAATTATAGCATGAAAAAAAAATCAAATTATCTATAAAGTTCTAGTAATTATCGGTGTATGATGCTTGCAATCCAATGATATTAAGTTTGTTCTGACAAAAGATTCCAATAATATTAACCAGGCTACAATTATTAAAACAATAATTATACCAATCACATTGAAACAATATGTCCCAAACACATTGAAGTTTCTTATCCAAACAAACATTATTTGAGACTCACATTCAAACATTGTACGAAACACAGACAATTAAAAAAAATCTAGATTGGAAGCATGCAGGGATATTAAAGGTAATCAAAACAAAACACAGAGGAACAGTGTAAGTGTGATTTACCGTACTACTATTTAAGGGCGATAACCAAATAAAATATACTTATTTAATAATTTAAAATAATAATATTTAATTATTTTTATTTTTATTTTTATTTAGATATATATCAATATATTATTAAAATAAATTCAACTTGAACTTTTTTTTAAGTATTAAATATTATTTTCTTACTTGAAAACCTGACTCTGGATTACATGATTTTATGGAAAACAAACTTTTGTATAAACTCCATTATCCTTCTCATTCTTAATCAATTAGCGTTTTTCTCAATTGTCAAATTACTAGCCCTTGAACAGTTAATTTGTAATTTAAAGTCGAAAAAAATTAAGTGCGTTATATAAACATTGTTTTTCAATTCTTAATATATTTAAGTACACGTCCTTACCAGGGATGACAACAGACGAGACGGAGACGGATTTCGCTATTCCATATTCATTCTCGTAGAAAAAATTCATCTTCATCTCCATACCCAAACCTAACGAGTATCAAACTTTTATCTCATCATCATCCCCACCAAGTAACGGGTATAATCTCGTACCCATACCCGTACCCGTTTCCTTACTACTTCAATATAAATTTTAATTATTTTATAAAATAATAAAAAATTACGGTAAAGAAACATAATATTATCAAATATTCAATATTAGGAGGATGATTGTTTCTTCGATATCAAATATTTGAAATAAGCTATAATTGTTTACATTTTAGATTAGAATACCAAATAAAATTTCATGGGAACTAAAATATTTATTAAATTTGCAAACTGCAAACATTAATTAAACCTAGTTGAAAAAATTAAAAAAATATTTTTTAAAAAATTTAGTGAAAAACAAATATTCAAATTAAAATATATTTTACATGTTTGTTTATTTCAATTTTTTAAATTCTAATGAATCTCTTTTTTATAAACTAATAAAAATGATAATACATCACTTAATCAAAATGACACAAATAACAAATAATAAACATAATAATAAAATTTTGACATAGATATTGTATCTTTTGAACTCTAATCTATGTTGGTTGGTGATAAAAAAATTTCATGACAATTACATTAAATTTTGTAGTAAATAAAAGTTATTTATACAATTATAGTGAAAAAATTACAGTATGATGATTGATATGATGAGTTAGAAAATAAAAAATAATTAGATAAAATGTATTGAAATAGTATTCTACATGATGAAAATAAACATTAAATAAAAATATTAAAAAATTAACAAATGTGTGTCTTAGAAACAATTTAAAAAATTATTGAAAGAAATCGCACAAAGAAAAACAAATGTAAGAACACTTTTCAAATATCAACATATATACTCAATGGTTGAGAAATAATTGTTTTAGCGAAACAAAAGAGTTATTCATGAAACAATAATTAATAAAAATAAGTAATTTTTTTTATATTACCTAGTAAATTATGCTATTAAACACTTAAATTGAGAGTATTAAACATACTCATGTGAAAGAAAAATATATAACAAATAAAAATATTAAAAAATAATAGAAATATTTAAATGAGACATAAAATTTTAATTGACATACATCATTTTAACATAATTACATAAATGTTATGATAAGATGAAAAATATATTAGAGATGCGAATAAGTTTCATAACAAACCAAATAATTAGAAGAAATAAAAAATTGAAATATATATATATATATATATATATATATATATATATATAAAGTTACTTAATTAATTGTGAATATTTTAATAACTTAAACGATGACGGAGATATGGCGGGGATATGTACATCCACATAACCATCCACATACCCAATTGAAAAAGTCGGAGATTTCTCATACCCATACCCAAACCCAGTCAATGCGGGGATTCTCCGTCAAAACAGGAACGAGTTCGAACAATACCCACGGAGATAGATTTATTTGTAACCTCTAATCCTTACTTAAATAATTCATGATACTATTTGTTTAATGTGTCCAAAACTAATTCTTCTCACTCTCATTCCAAAAAAATAAAAAAATTTGAGAGGTGTCATATGCTCCACCAGAAGACACCTCTCACTCTCATTCTTCTCATTTCTCTTAATTCTTTTATTCCCCTTTTTCTTCGTTTTTTTCCTTTTATAATATCCTGGTCAATTTATTTGAATTTCTTGCTAATTTTTATGATCTCGAAAAATTTGACAAATTTCTATTATATATATATATATATATATAAATTATATTATATTATGTATTATGTATTATATATTATATATTATATAATATATAATAACATTGTCATTTTGATATGAAAAACCTCACAACATCCTAGATGAAAACTTCCTTCCCAAGGTCTCAAACTTTGGATTGACAAAGTTATATTCAATAAATAATAGCATTGTCACAATGATTGCAGTAAGAAGAACCATTGGATATATGGTTCCAGAATTGTTTTATAATAATATTGGAGGAATATCCAATAAGACTGATGTTTATAGTTTTGGAATGCTCTTGATAGAGATGGCAAGCAAAAGGAAGAATCTAAATCCCTATATAGAATACTCAAATCAATGGATTTATAATCACATTAGAGAAGAGGAAAATATTGAAATGGAAAATATGACAGAAGATGAAAAGAAAATAATAAAGAAGATGATCATAGTGGCTTTATGGTGTATACAATTGAAACCAGATGATCGACCTTTAATGAATAGAGTAGTGCAAATGCTTGAAGAAGACATTGAAAACTTGGAAATACCTCCAAAACCTATTTTATATCCAGATGAAACAATGACAGAGGATCAAACAATCAAATTATATTCCTGAGTAGTTAGTGGAACTTAGCCTTTTTATAAGAATTGGATATAGTCTTGTATGTAAATGAAATAATAATAAAATGTCTTACGTTTGTGTGAGGGTGTGTGTGTATGTGTCTTTGTGTGAGTGCATTCGTGAGTCCATGCACGTATGTGTGTGTGCTAGTGTATGGGTCCGTGTGTGTGTGCTAGGCTGATGCCACATCAATGATATGGAGAAAAAGAATTAATAAAAAGTAATAAAACATGTGGATAGAAAAATACACAATAATAATTAGTTTAAATGTTAATAAAATATCAATTAGCACGCAAAGAAAATATAAAATTTAAAAGACTTAGGCTGGTGTTAAGCTCTTAGTCATGTTCGCTCAATTAAAACCTATGTTTTTTCCTGATGTAGGAGGAAGTCAATCAAGGTGTAAAAATTCGAGGAAATGGCTTAGTGAAAGATGGTGTAAAAGTGTGACATTCGAATTTAGAGTGTTACTGAGGGGAAAACTTAAATTAATACTCAAAATGAACCTAAAATGTATGCAAATGGTGTATTTCTGAACTTGAACTAAGAAAACTAACTTTTCTATTCGAATTTCTATTTTAATGCATGAAAAATTATGTATAAATGCATAGATGATATTAACAAAGCTTATCTAAGCTAATATGAACTTTAGACATGAATAAAAAGATGCTAAAATGCTAAAATGTAAATTGTTTGATAAAATGTCTACAAGAAAACATGATGTGTTTGATGAATTGTCACAATGAATACTACTAGAAATTCTCATATTACATGAGATTTTTCTTGCAAATTTGTTAAAAAATTTTGCAAGAAAAGACTTTTTCGTGTCATTTTTTCTAAGAACTTTAATTGGTAGATAATTCTTTCGTGGATAATCATTTCTTACAAAATTATAAAATTTGCAAGTATTTCCTATAAATTTTTTTGCGAAAAGTGATTTAAACAAAATATTTTGCAAGAAAATTGGTAGCAATTTCTTACAAAAGTTTTTTCACAACAAGATTTGTAAGTATTTCCTAAAAAACATTTTCAAAACAAAATTGATAGAAAATATAAATTTTTTTAGTAGTAGAATTTTGAATGCAAATTTATAATGCAATATTGATATGAAAATGTTTCTAATACCAATAATACTAAAAACACATATTTAGATCAAATATCTAACATCAAAACAACGAAATTGGATATACAAATCAGAATTGCAAAGTTGATGAAGGAAACAAAACTAGGGATGTCAACGGGGCGGGTAGGGTACGGATAGTAGCTCCCCCGTACCCTATCCGCTGGATAAATATTCGCCCCGTACCCGTACCCATATTCGTTGGGTATCCGTTCTGCGGGTATCCGTCTATTTTTTTCATATCCGCGGGTATCCACGGGTACCCGCGGGTATTTACAAAATTATTTAAAAAGTAAATATTTAATCATAAATTCAAATAAAATAAAATAAAATACATCATTGTCATAAATTTTAAATAAAGTTCAAACAAACTCAAGTTTATACAAGTCCAAATAATTATAAAAATAAATATAAAATGATGTTGAATACAATGGAAATTCTTTAATTAGTGTTTTGATCAACAAGTCCACCTTCTCCGATTGATTCCTGAAAAATAATCAAATAATAAACCCCAACTGTCACGTGACAAATATTTTTATTTTGATTCCATCATTTGACAACAAGCATACCATAAACGTCACTGTCTATATAGGGTTTGATGTATATGCCCAATTTCAAAGAAGGGAAAGAGAAGAATGTCAAGGGGTGTACTTGGAAGAAGATAACATGTCAATATTTAAAGTTAGAAGAATGAAGACAGAAGAAGATAAGATGTGCAGCTTAGAAAATATTAAATTAGAATGTTTTTTACTTATATATATATATAAATATATATATAATTATATTTTTATATTTATATAATAGATATTTATTTTTGTGAATTAAAGTTTAGCGGGTACGGGTATCCACGGGTACGGATACTATGATACTCGTACCCGCCCCGTTAACATGCAGGTATAAAAAATACCCGTATCCGCGGGTAGCGGATATCCATTTTTAATACCCGTTTCCTACCCATTGCAGGTTTTATCTACGGATACTCGCGGGTACGGATATTTTTGACATCCCTAAACAAAACCAAAGGCAAGTTTATGTGTGTGTGCGTGTGAAACTAAGAACGGATAGTACTGTGGTGCGAGTGATGTTTTGAACTAATAACCTAGTCTAATGCAATGCTAATTAAATTCTAAAAACTATATTTAACAAAAAATCAACACTCTGGAAACCTAATTCTACTTAATAAGATTAATGGAAATAGCTGAATTAGCTACCAAAAACTATAAACTAAAAAACATGCTGGAATTTTTAATTGAACATATAAAGAAGGATCACTGAAGTTAAACTAAACTATAATCAACGTTTAGATTCAATAAAAACTAGAAATTGCATAATCTTAAATGGAACAACACAAAAGCAAAGAATAGATTTTCTACATCTTTAAACGATGTTCAACTATGGTTAAATGAGGTTCAGCTTCATTTGCTAAGGTCATTTCTAGTTCCTTAGTGTTAAATGTGGTTGCATTGAACTCATTAACCTTAGCATAGATTCAAGAATGAGATTAGCACGTAAATGAAGTTGAATTCATCTAAGCTTACTTGGTAATCATAAAATGAAGTATGAGAATTTTTTTTTTATCATGAATAGCACAGAGTAATAAATCGTGAGTAAGAAATAAGAATGCAAACCCGTGTCACCGCCGATGAAAACGATTTTTACCACAGAAAAATGAAAAATAAGCACAAAAAATAAAGAAAAACAAATGAAGAAGCAGAACTAACCTTCATGGAAGGGTTTTCTTTTGCTCTTCAAAACACCTTTGGATGGAAGAATAAAGAATGCAAATAGCTTGGCTTCCAGGAGAAGAAGAATGCTAATCTTCTCTCAGCCGACATCAATCACGTATTAAATACATAATTGCATCAATCACGTATTAAATGCATAATCGCAGTCAATTTTTATCAACATTGGATGGAGAAACCTCAAAGAAGAGTAGATTTAAGTTAAAAGTGGAAAGATTTAAAAGTGTTTAGAAAAGAAGAATAAAAAAAAAATTGGACTGGTGTAGAAAAATCAGATATGAATATAAGGATAAATTTCAGAAGGTGTTTGTTTTAAATTATCATTTAAACATTTTAATTTTTCTTAAATTGAAAAAGAGTTTTAGCTTAAAAAAAAACTTTCAATTTAGTGTGAATCGAAGATTTTCTTCATTTTTTTCTTCAGTGAAAAATTAACTATGAGGAAAGAGAATTGTTCAAAATGATTTTTGTTTAAGTTAATAAAATTTACTTGGATTACAAATTTTTACTTGAGAAAAAATGTAAAAAATAATAATTTGGAAAATTTTATAAAATTCAAAATTTATCAATTTTATCTCTGTTATCTAATTTTAAATATCAAAATAAAATTATTCTTCATTTAAACTCTCACTTAAACGAAATATAACCATTCAACACTCAAAATAAGTCAAATTCACAACTAAACTAAATTATACAATTTAGTTACTTTATAAAAAAAATTAATTTTGTACACTTTATTTACCTACTACTTGAATACTATTTGCTTAAGTAAAAAAAAAAATTATCGGAGTTGGTCATAGTTTATGATGCACCGATACTTCAATTTGGATCACTTATCAATGCCCGACACAAATTTATGTCCAATACTTTAAAACTTTTTTATCAATACTTATTAATGAAGTATCTAATTTATGAAGTCGTAATAAACTACAAGAAAATCTTTGAATAATAATAAATTTTAGTGACAAAAAATAATTAGTCACTATAGCAACCAATTTAGGTATCAATTTATAAACTAAATATTATTGTCGGTTAAAATAGTTCAAAGAATTATAATTGATCTCTAAATTGGTAACTGAAATAATTTCAATTTTAAATTGATTTATAAATTGGTACAAAGATTTTAATTTGGATTCACACAATAATAATCATATATTTATTATATTTTTAAAAATTATTGTATACTTTTTTAAATTTATATATCGTGTATTTATTATTTATTGTATTTTATTATTTTCAAAATATCGTAATCATGCACATTACCGTGACATTATATTTTGGGGACCTTGTGAAATTCTTGGAAACGCACATTTAATTATTGAGGACTCAAGCCCCAAGTTGAAAAGTCAAAAGTGTGTTGAAATTTTGGGTTACGTGTGTGGAATTGCTTCCATATGTTTTCCTATCCTTTAATACCTTTTACGAATACAGAAAATATTAAAATATTTTTTTGTCTCAATTTTTGTCATATAAGTTTAAATTTTGATTTTGTGTTTAAATGGGTTTTAATTTTTGTTAATTTTGTTTAAATATGTCATTTTTGTTAATACTGTTGAAATCATTAACGGCCATAAACAGTAACTGTCACGTGTCATTTCATGGTTCTTTTTTTATTTTTTAAAATTCTTTTAATTTTTATTTATTTTTTTAAATGTCCACATAGCATGTCACATGTCAAAGTCAATCTTCTATATCCAATTTGGTCCTTATATTTGTTAGTTTTGTTCAATTTAGTCCTAATTTTTGTCAACATTAACCAAATTGGTCCTTCTTCAAATTGGAATCAAATTTAATTTTTATATCAAAATTATAATGATGTGAATGTAATATATTATATAAAAATATTTAATAAAAAATGTGAATTTTAATATAAAAATTAAATTTGGTTTCAATTTGGAGAGGGACTAATTTGGTTAATGTTAACAAAAACTAGAACTAAATTGAACAAAAATAACAAATATGGTAACCAAATTGAATATAAAATATTGACTTTGGCACGTGCCACACTACTGGGTTGATACGTGAACATTTTAAAAAAAAACTTAAAAAAATCAAAAAAATTCAAAAAAACCCACGAAGTGACACGTGGCAGTCACAGTTTATGGTCGTTAATGATTTAAATAGTATTAGCAAAAAAGAACCCAATTAAACAAAATTGTCGAAAATTGTGACCTATTTGAACACAAAATCAAAATTCTATTTGAACACAAAATCAAAATTATGACTTATTTAATAAAATGTGACGAAAATTAAGACAAAAAAGGTATTTTAAGCTACAGAAAACGACTAATAAATTATAGCATGAAAAGAAAAATTTATTAAAATGTAAATAAATTATCAGCATGATGGTTGCCATTAAATTTTGATCTGATGGCTCAGAGGGAGAGAGGAAGGGAAAGAATAACGCATGCAGCGCGCGAAAGCGAAAATGGGAATACGAAAGGGTGGGGAGGGGATTTGACACGGTTCTACACTACCTTGAACCATCGTCGCGGAAAAGTTCATTTTTATTTCCAGTTGAGTACAGTCACTTTATAGTTATATTTGAGGATGTGGGAGTGCTTTTTTCATTAATGAATGTAATCAGATTATTCATTTTTTAATATGGTAAAATTATAAATCTATTATTATCATTTTCTGAACTAATTTTGAAATAAATTGATAATTAAAATATTAAATATAAAATTTAAGAAAAATAATTAATATATATTTTTTAGAATTTTAAAAATATTTTAAATAATTTTTGATGATTTTAAACCTTTAATATATCTTAAATAATAATAAAACATGATATATTTTAATGGCAGTTTTTTATTGTTAAAATATTATAAAATAAGAATAATCTTTTTACGATTTATAACTATCAGTAATTTGTTTTAGCAAAATAGCGATGTTTAAAATTGTCCAATTCAACCTTAAATATGTCACATTTATTTAATGTATTACTAAAGAACAATCAAATTAAAATGTAAAATATAAAATATATCAGTATGTTTAAAATTTAAAATTGGATAAAATTACATTTGAAAGATATATAAAGCCTAAAATAACAATGATAGATACCGAAAAGTAATTATACAGTTTCAATTTCTTGTAAAACTATTAGTGGAATAAATTTACATATGAATTTAATTTTTTGCAAGAAAATTAGGTGAGATTTTTTTTTTCAAGACTTTACGTATGAATTTGAAATGTGTAAGAAATTACTTTAGAAATTTAAATTTGTAGTAAAAATTACCTATTGTTTTCTAAATTGATTCTTTCATAATAAAATTGCTATATTTTTTATTTCGAATGAAAATTTGTCGTGGATATTTTTCGAAGAGATTTTAAAATTTTCTGCAAATTTTTAAATTTTATAAGAAATCGTAGAAAACATTATAAGACTTTTCTTACACATTTTTATAAGAAAAATCTACATAAAAATCTCCAAATAAATTTCTAGTAGCGAAGAAATCCATAATTTACATCAGACAAATAGATTCTGAAAGATATTAAAAAATAAGTGACTTTCTCAATGCATATAATAGCATGCACATCCAAACGGCTTTAGAGCATCTTAATCAGATTTCTTTCTAAATAATAATGAAAAAGGTCTTTCATTTAGGTTAATTGAAAATAACAATGAAAAAGGACTTTCATTTAAGTTAATTGGTGAAGACAATCTGTTGATGAGATAAATTGAGATAGATAAAGTTTTCCACTAGTAGGGATGACAAAAATACTCACGCCCGCAGATATTCGTGAATAAAATCCGTGATGGGTAGTTAGTATTACCTACGGGTAGTGGATATTTTAATATATGCTTATAAACGGGTCGGGTACGGGTATCATACTTGTTGTACCTGCGGGTACCCGTTACCCGTAAAACATTAAAATTAAAATTTAATTTATATTTTATTAAGTTAAATTTAATTAAAATTAAAATTAAAATGATATTTTATTAGGTTAAATTTAATTAAAATTAAAATTTAATTAAAATTAAAATTTAATTATATTTTCTTTTTATAATTTTATATTAAAAAATTTATAAAATATATATATTTTTTAAATATTTGCGGGTATGCGGGTATCCACATGTACCCACGAGTTTTAAAAAAATCCGCGAATATTTTTTAAGCGGGTACCCAACCGGTAAACATGCGGGGTAATGGGCGGATTTTTTTTGCGGGTCGGGTTGCGGATAGGCACTATCCGTACCCGACCCGACCTGTTCCCATCCCTACCCACTAGTAGTGTAAAGGCATTTTAGCCTGTGCCAAAAGTGTGAACCCTAGTTCAATCACATGTCTATGTTTCCTTTCAACTTTACCATTTTGCTGAGAGATATACGGACAAAACATTCTAAATTGAATTCTTAATTCAATGGCTATTTTTTGGACAGGTTTAAACTCACTTCCACTGTCACATTGAAGAGCTGTTATCTTCTTGTTAAACTGGTTTTCAACCAGGCTGTTGAATTGAGTGAAAGCATGTATTGTTTCTTATTTTTGTTTCAAAGGAAAAATCTAAGTGAACCTGTTGTAATCATCAATGAAAAGAACATAGTACTTAAAATTAGAGGGAGATAAAATTGGAACAGGTCCCTGTACATCATTGTGAATCAATTCTAAAGGTTCCTTAACATGAGAGGAAGATGATTTAAATGGTAACAAGTGAAGTTTTCCAAATTGACAAGCTTCACAAAATGAAAATTGATCATGTGATGGTGTCTTGACATTGCAAATCTTCAACACCTTTTCTAAGACTTTATTGTTAGAGTGTCCAAGCTTTCTATGCCAATTCTCCTTCAGCGGCACGTAGACACATAAATTTTTATTGACTTGAGAGTTGACACTTGAAAATTGGTATAATCCCTTTCTAAGTTGGGTGTGACATAAAGCTTGTTGCTCCCACGTCTTTGTGGAGTTTCAATAATCATTCCTACGCTTCCATGCACAGGGCATTAGCCTATGGATTTGAGATTTCACGGCTAAAACTCGCCTGTCAAAAGAATCATTGTCGATTCGGGGGCCTCTTCTATTTCAACTCTTCTAACCAGAAGATTCAATGCTCGTCGGGTGAGGACCACACAAACTCAGATTGATTTTTTTAAATTGGTTATTATTGATAAAACATTGTTCTATTTATTCAATCAATTTTTAGAAAGAAAGAAAAAGTAATAATTCATTATTTTCTGTGAAATTAATGAAATTATGCAAATAGTAAAATTTATGCTTTACTTCTTTTTTGGGTTTTGTACAGGTTGGAACTGCTGGCAGGTACGAATTCTTATCATAATTTACCTATGCTTTAATTATATATATATATATATATATATATATATATATATATATATATATATTTTCGTTTTTCGTTCAATTAGGTTTTTATTTTCGTCAAATTTTGGTCAATTTGAAACTTTTCACTAACGTGTTTAAACAGTACCAAACATGCCAAGTGTCAGCTCCAGGTCTTTTTTATTTTTTTTTAAATTTATTTTTTTTAAATTTTTTTAAATTTTTTAATTTCAAAAGAATTGTCCATGTGTCGAGTCACAATTGTGTCATGTGTCAATGCTAGTGTCACGTGTCATTTTGTGGTTATGTTATTTTTTTTATTCAATTTAGTTCCTATATTCGTTATTTTTTTTTTAATTTAGTCTCATTTTTTGTTAAAATAAATCAATTTTGTCTCTTTTAAATTGACACGAAATTTAATATCTTTTATAAAAATTATATTAATATTTTTTCTAAAATTGACATTTTAATTAATTATTTTTTAAATTCAATTATAAAATATCAAATTTAATTATAAATTGAATTTTTTATATTTAATCACTAAATTGAAAATAATTAATTAAAATATTATAAGAATATAATTATTAAATGTTTTTTTCTAATATTTATATTCTAAAACACTTTTAAAATTAATATTTAAAAATATTTTAAATATTCAAAATATTTTAAAAAAGTAAACTAATATTTATAAAATTGACATTTAAATATAAATTATTTTAGATTTTAATATCTAAAATAATGTAATAAAAATACTAAATATTTTAAATTTAAATGTCAATTTTACAAATGTTAATATATATTTTTAAAATTTTAATAATATTTTAAATAATTATATTCTATTTAACAATGCAATCTAAGAATTATATTTAATTTATAACTGAATTTCAAAAATAACTAATAATAATATCAATTTTAAAAATTAAATTGTTCTATTTTAACAAAAAAATGGATTAAATTAAACAAAAATAATGAATATAGGAACTAGGGATGTCAAAAAAATCCGTACTCGCGGGTATCCGCAAATAAAACCCGTAACGGGTAGGAAACGAATATTAAAAATAGATACCCGCTACCCATGTGTACGAGTATTTTTTATACCCGCATGTTAACGGGACGAGTACGGGTATCATAGTATTTGTACCAGTGGATACCCGTACCCGCTAAACTTTAATT
>Ga0214545_1008545_pt1 | contig 16247 bp, 4 predicted proteins | sample CNSS4metaG_FD_160064 | JGI IMG/M metagenome (GOLD analysis project Ga0214545, IMG submission 160064) | Root nodule microbial communities from cowpea collected in UCLA plant growth center, Los Angeles, California, USA - CNSS4 | ecosystem: Host-associated > Plants > Roots > Nodule | place: USA... | reverse complement strand
AATTGACATCTCTACATAGATAAAGAATACAAATAACGAAGGGAAGGCAAGTACAAAACTTTCATTACTGTTTTTTTTTTCTTGTGCTTTTTTTTTTCCATTGATTTTGAAAAAAATAATGTAGTAGCTTGCGAGAAAAAGTTCTTGCTTTTTGGTGTTAAATTAGGACAATAAGCTGATATTAAAAAGATTGTTAGTTTTGATATATTGCTAGTGGAATTTTCCAACACATTTTTCAATTATATATAGTGATATATCATTAACTTCATTAAGTATCAATTATATAGCAATATACTGTCTTTGCCTACAAAAATGAAAATAGTGTTAGGAAATTTTTAGCTTTCAATAAAATATTAATTAGTTTATTTCTGATTTTGTTCTCAGATAAATTACTTTAATATTTATGTTTACTACACATAAAAAGTATTTCATTTGTCGATAAAGTGAAGTTATTTTGATAAAAATTTTCAGTAAGTGGGACTTGTTTTAGTTCGTAGTTAAATTTATGTGAAGATTTTTAAATTGCAAATATTTTAAGACAGAAGAAGGATCACTTATAAGAAAATTATTTCAAAGATGATTGGATTTAAATTTAAGTGAAAGTACTTATGGTTAGATTTCTCTCCCATTCAAAATTAGTAAAGTGCGTAATTAAGCTTGAAATCACTTGAAAAACAATAATTTAAAATGATTTTCCTAATTTCACAAATGCGATCACAAATTAGGAAAAAACATCAGGGATTTAATTACAATTTTTTTAGTTTAAAAATATAATTAAAAAATTTCACTTAGTTTAGGGACCTGCTCATGTATTAAACCTTAAAAAATATATATATATATATATATATATATATATATATATATATATATATATACATATATATATATATATATATTCTTTTTACTTTCTTTTTTATCCCTCTTATTATTATTATATTAGTAATAGATGATATTGTAATGTTATTAAGTTAATAAACAAAATAAAATTATATTTATAAAAAATAAAATGAAATGTAGGAAAAAAAGATGAGAAAATAACAGTTGATGAATAGGAGGAAAAAAAAAAGAAATAAGTAAATAGTTTTATAAAAACTTATAAAAGTAACCGTTAATTTTTAAAAATTTTACAAATAATTATATCGTAAAGAATAAAGTTGAAATTATGAGATGTGAACACAAATAAAATTCTCTTTATATATATATATATATATATATATATATATATATATATATATATATATATATATATATATATATATAGATAGATAGATATGGATAATAGTGTAATGTTATTAAGTTAATATATAAAATAAATTTATATTTATTAAAAATGAAGTGAAATGTTAAAAATAAAGTGAAATGAATAGAAAAATTAATTGTTGATGAATAAGAAAAAAAGAGAAAAAGATAAACAGTTTTATTTTATAGAAAATAGGTAAAAATAACCATTAATTTAAAAAAAATTAATAAATAGTATTACAACGCATGTGTGTTCGCTAGTATATATAAAGGGGATTCCTCTTTTTGTGTCCACTTTTCAAAATACCGATTTTACCCTTTAAATATAATAATTTAATAAATTTTTAAAAATTGACCGTTACTTTTATAAACTTTTTTATAAAAGCAGATGTCTCTGTTTCTTCTCTTTATTTATTAATGATTATTCTTTTATCTGTTCTGATATATTTCACTTTATTTTTAATAAATATAATTTTAATATATATATATATATATATGTATATATATTAACTTAATAACATTGTAATATTATCACCTACTAATATAATATCATGCATATTTAAAAAATACATACACACGCTAGTGTATATATATATATATATAACTTTTAAATCATTTTGAATTCTTAACGGTAAGAAATAAAACACTTAGGTATATGTTTTGTTGGCCGATATCAAACACTTATTTTACTACAAATTTATTTTTATGATAAAATTAGTAAAACAATGTTTACTTCACTTGAATTAAAATTTAAAAATGAGTTGGAATTAAATTTGTAAACATCCACCTAAGCCAAATGTATTACAGTTCCAACAACTCTCTTCTTGTATCCTTTGAAAATTAAGCTGGATGCAGCATTTTAGCTTTTAACTTAAATATCTTATGATAAAATATATATATATAAAAAAACATATTTTATTTGCATTATTCTGCATGAGGCAAGAGTAATGGGCAGTGTAGGCCATTGTTGCTATTTGGAAGAAAGAAAAAATGGCAGAATCCACATGATCTGCTGTTAGTGCTCTCTTAAAGCTGACTTCGTTGTCACTAACAAAATACTCATTCATTGTTAATTTTTTTAAAACTTTTATGGTTTTTATAATGAGAATTCAATTAATTTTATTTTTGTGAAGGGCTATTAGAATTTTTAATATTTCTCCGAATTTTCCTACAATTTTTTTTTATATAAAAAGTAAGCTTTGTGTAGATTTTATTCAAAATTTTGAAATTTTTTTAAATATTTTAAAAAATCACACTATTGTAATATTAATAGTGATAAGATATTGATCCATCAATTTTAGTACATGAATTATTATTTTGTATTTCATTTATTGAATGTTTGGTGTGTTTAGGTTAACAGGATAGTAGATGAATTTTGTATATCTGAAGTTAATTAGATTCTACGCAAATTTTTTATTTTTCTTTAATTTTAACATATTTTGATATTTTATTTTTCTTCTGTCAAACTCTTGAATAGATAATGGAAGATTTCAGTTAGTGTTTATGAAAAACTTAAAAAAAAAAAAATCTATATTTTTCATGATAAGAGATTGTGAACTTATTTGACAAATTTAGACTTGATGTTTAAGACAGTACTAATCTAACATCCTCCATTTTTTATTAGCATATATTAAATTATAATGTTGAAATGACACTACTTTATCAAGATTTATACTTCATGAAGAAACCAAATTCAAACACGTGAAAGGTTGCATTAATCATAAATTATAGTCATCGAATAGTTGGAATTACACATACTATAAAAAAAATTCAAATTTTTCGACAAATAAAATTTAAGTGTGAGCACGTAGAAATTCGTTAATAAAACAAAATTATTGACAATAAAAAATTTGTTGAGAAAATATTTATTAATGAATTTTATTAACATATCATAAACTTCATCTTTCTATTGAAATATTTTTTTTTGGTTAGTAAAATTTATCAATATATCTTGATTTAGTTTTTTTCTTCTTCCTCATTCTTTTCTTTTTTTTTTCTTCCTCCTCCTCATCTTCCATCGCTATTGTTGATGTTGTTGTTGCCGCCACTACCACATCTATTGTCACCGCCATTGTCGTTATTGTTTCCTCTTCCTCCTCCTCCTCCACCTCCTGTGTCCCTCTTCCTCTTTTTCCTTTTCCTTCTTTTCTTATTCTCACTCATCTCAATTTAATTTAGGTATAATTAGTCGCAACGTACCCAGTTTCGTCCCAATGTGTCTAAATGTTACCCGCTTTTAACTTTGCATCTACTTAGTACCCAAATTAGTTAATTTGCATCAATGTGGTCCATCCCGTTAAGTTTTCAGAAACGCCGTTAACAGATCAGTGATGTGGCATTGCAGAACGGATACGTGTCAATGAAAATAATTGTACAGTGGCAATTTGTGGATAAAGTGTCATGCCCTATTTGAATTGATTGTCCCCATTCAAAAAGCCCTAATTTCCCATTCCCATCTTCATCTTCATCTTCTTCTTCATTTTTTCGCCGGGAAGCTGATTTGTTGCAGGGGTAAGGTGGCGAGTGAAGTGGGAAATGTCGCATGGTTTTAGTCATGGTCATCTTGTTCGTGTGGGTCACATAACCACAACGTTTCTTCTCCTAGTTCTGTATCTGGGTCGTGGGTGAAATACCACATCTCCTTCACATTGGCATAACCCATCTCCTTCAGAATACCCAAAACACCATTAAATTAAACCACACACAACATTCAACCACTAACCCTAAACCCCAACAACAAATCATGCAATCAACGACAAAAACAAATGGTTTGTGCACCTGCAATCCCAAATAGCTGCCAATTTGATGTCAATTACACCTTCAATTTTGTCCACAACGCATGAAATGGCGCAAATTCCGTAAATCCTAACTCCAGAAAACCCCTATTCTATTATGTTCCCAATTCGTGCCTTTTTTTCTTTTTAATTTCCTCTTACATTGCACTGTTCCACATCACACACTACTCTCGTGTCACGTCATAACATTTTTTTCTCACTTAACTGGTCAACTCAGTCAAGCGTTATCTTATTTAACGAAGTTAATGAAAAGGGACCACATTGATGCAAATTAACTAATTGGGTACTAAGTATATGCAAAGTTAAAAGCGGGTACCATTTAGACACATTGGGACGAAACTGGGTACGTTGCGATTAATTATACCTTTAATTTATAACATATACTTTGTTAGTTTAGTAAAAATAATTGGCTATTGTTTTACTAACAAATTTATCAACTAAATTATCGATGAATTTTAAAAAATGTAATTACTAACTGATTCTCAAAAGTTCAATTACCGATGAATTTAATATAGATTTTAAAAGATTTAATTATCGAATGATTTATTAACAAATATACAAAAATCATTATTGACGAATTTTACCATCACCACATGATCAAAGTTAAAAGAAAATTTTGACATCTTTATCGACAAATTTTATTAATAAAAATATCCGTCAACAATAAAAAAATTATGTATTACCAACATACTTTATTGACAAATTCACTAATTACGAAAATATTTATTGATAATTAAAATTCTGAAATCTGTATTTTTTCGATGATTATTTCATGTTAATAAAATTTGTTGGTAAATGCTATTTTTCAAGTGACTTATTTTTGTGAGTAAAATTTGTAGTGACAATGTTTTCTTGGGTTTCCATCTCAAAATTTTTCCTACTCTCATTTTTTTTCAAAGCCTCCATAGATTTTAAACATTTGTGTATTAAATTGACTAAAGATAAAGATCTAATTAAATGCAAAATAAGATGAAAATAAACTTAAACAAACACAATAAAAATAATAGAGATCAAATATATTATTAACAAACATAGTACATCATTAGAGATACCTTTTGCGCTATATATTAATTTCTTACTATAATTAGTATTCATGATTGTGGTCTGAGCACGATGAGAGAGATATGTTGCACGCATGCTATAAAACTTCCCTATCAAATATCATAAAATATTCTAGTAAGGATCAACCTACCTCCTATATACAAATTTAATATTACTTTTAAGTTGATGCTGTTAAAGTAGTACAAAATATTTTATTAAAATTATTATAACTTCCGCTTTAAAAAAATATTTTTAAACCTTTTAAGATGTATGATAATTAATTTTCAATAATATTTATTTTAATTAATGATAATAAATTCATTTTGAATCAGATAACAAACAATATACCGTGACTGAATATATTTTTCATCAATTATTAATTATTTTAAGTATGAAATCTTTTCAATTTAGCTATTATATATATATATATATATATATTTAATTCGATTTGTATTATTTTAGATCATTTATAAATCATGAATGATGAGTAACTTAATTTAAGGTTGAGAATGAGATGCATACAAATTTAAGCATCTTGTACAAAACCTCACTTTAAGGTCAAGAATTTATGGTAGGTATTTAATTTATTTTTGTATACTTACATATCTCTTATTGTAGGTAAAAAATTACTCTTGGTGACAACTCTTTATCCCTAAAGAATAGTATAAACAAAATGTGGGCTTTGTTAGTAAATTTGAGTTGTTAAATAGTTTCAGCATGATAGGTTAGTCCAACAAAAAAATAAAACGGGTTTGAAATTTTTTAATCTAAAAATAATTGAGTTATACTTTGTTTCTGTAATTTAAATGAGTTTAAGTTGAATTAGACATTATATTTACGGTGGATCCATTTTATAAAATATTAACTATATTCAAAAATAAAAATATTATAATAAAAAATTAAAAAATATATTTGATTAAATACACATTTATCTTATAATTTATATACCAATTATTGTAAAGTTAAAATTAATTTTATTTGTGTAATTTTATTTTTATATATATATATATATATATATATATATATACATTATTTTTTATTTTCTATATAAACTTTAATTTTTACTTTTTTTTACTTCTTATCAAATTAAAATAATTTGTTAACTTGATGCAGAGTAAATCAAACTTAAAAATCACACTGTTTAAAATAGAAATATTTATTAATTATAGTAATTTAGTTTTTATTACTTTTTTTTTCAATTAATTGTCCTTACAATTATGAAAAATTATAAGAAAAAAAGTTAAATAGTTTTTGCTTTTAATTATTGTAATAATTTTTTAAAGTCACTATTTTGTACGATCTTAATTTAGTTGTAAGTGTAATATTTACACCATCAAATTTTGGATAACGATATTTCTACATTTACACATCACATTTGTTATTCTTACCCATGTCACGTATTACTTATGTCAAAAGGTCAATTTTAACTTATGACAGATTATTATTTATTTATGTTAGTTGTTTCTTTAAAAAGATATTTAAATTATAATAAGGGGATAAAATTAAAAAATAATAATAAAACATTAAAATAACTATTTATTTTAAGAAAACAACTCATTGTTGTTTGGAAAGTGTCTACCAAGGTAGTAAGCAAGTCTCACGAGTCTCACGTGACTTCTTGCTACTTTTATTTTAATTTTAAATTACTTTACTGCAATTCTCTTGTGATTTCTTGTTCCAAGTGAAAAATTAACACTTTCACATGATCATGTGCTACCTCTGCAAGAAAAATGATAAGATGACACTACCTTTTTTCTTTTTTATCTTTGCTTAATTTTAAAACTAATAAATTACGCAAATACTTATGAGATTTTATGAAATTGTATAATTTAGTATTATTTTTTAAAGATTTATAATATCCTCTGAATACACTAAAAAAGTTTTTAAACAATTAACAGAAGTCAATGTTGGCGTACTATGTTTTAAATAACTTCTTTTAATTTGATGGATTTTTTTTTATCAAAGAATTATAAATATCCTAATATAAAAGATTACAGAGTTTATTTTATTGTACTATTCTATTACAAAAGTATTTATTTATTTATTTATTGTAGATATCATATACTTAAATTTAACAAAATCTAGCTAATGCTTTGTTTAGTACACTTATATAGATTGACTACAAAGTTACATCAAGTTCAAAATTCAAGTTTGTAATCAAGCATCATACTCTAATAAATTTATAATATGTTGTTCAGTCCTCGATATCAATTTATTGATATACATTTGTTCTGTATCTGATCTTGTTGGTATTTCTAAATTATATCTAAATATGATAAGGGTTACATGAAACAAAATCTTCCATGATTTCTGCACAGATAAAATGAGCACCAAACTAAAAGTTTAACATGATTAAGTTGTTTTGATAAGAACTAAAATACTTGACTCACATTTCTTGCTTTCTGATAAACATTTTAATTCGATGGATTAGTTAGACCACCTGTGTTTGTATATATACATATAATTTTTACGTATAATTCATATAAAAAAGTTTATATTCAATTTTAACTATATGGGTTACAGTATTATGGAAACTAAGTTTGTAGTAGAAAAAATATACAATAATTTTTTAAAGTAAAATTCTCGAGTCCAGATTCTCTACTGGTTTTTTTTTGTGCTATCCTCTACTGAGTATTAAAAATACATTGTATTGATATTTTAAATATTTTTTTAATATATTTTAAAATATCAAAATGAGTGACAATCAGTGCATTATGAAGACACAGTAGAGGAACAACACAAAAAATTCAACAGAGAATCCAAATTCAAAATTCTCTTAGCATTTACACATTGCCCTTGATATATAAATATATTTCTAAGGTCATACACTATTTTCAAGAGTGTTCATTGAAATTAATTTTAAGAAGATAGATGAACCTAAAAGGTAATACAAGGGCAACAAAAAAGTTTGTTGACATTGCCAACCAATGTGTTATTGACATTTGACAATACAAGATTATCTAACTTTCCTTAATTTGGTTGTCCTTTAACTAGTTTTGCCACTATTTCAATTTCATGATTGATGACCTGTTTTTTAGATCTATATGTATGGTTTGTCCAACATGAAGAAATTTTATGAATTTAAATAATAATTAATTGTATAATTAAACACTGTTTAGTCAATACACATCAAATTACTTTATGACTTTATCTGATGTATTCCTTTTAACATAAAGAGCTACATTCTTTGACCCCATTTGATTTTAGTGGTCTGATGAGGCATCTTTCCCAACTTCATGGTAGACCCTTCATCTTTTCTTCTTCTTCTTCATCCTTTTTCCACTTTTCTTCAATATCTCTCCACTCTCTGCTGCATGCCAATATCCTCACACTTCTTTTATTTTTTCAGAAATTTATATTTATTATTGACCTAATCACCATTTCAAAACAAAAAAAATCAAAATAAAGGTTTTACTGCATTTTACATCTATTAACTTTAAAATATTTTTGTTTGGGTGTAGAGTAAAATGTCCACCTTAAACAATTTTATAGTCTTCACACTCCAATGTTGTTCTCTCTCGGAAGATAGTTTGTTCGTCAACTAATCGGGTACGTGCTAAAAATATTTCGATGCTAAAGTTAGTTTAAGATTAATCGGTCAAAGCATATTTCGATGCTAAAGTCAGTTTAAGATTGATCGGTCAAAGTATTTAATGTTATAATAAATACATAATGAAGAAGATACCGACAATCATACATTTAACTTGTATTTATAGTTTTCTCCACAGGATTTTGATTAGGGATGACCTAATTATAGTCCAATTCCCTTTAAGTTTGCCTAATAAGTTGTTTATACTAATTGTATGTTTAGTTGATTTTAGCAATACGGATCGGTTTTCTTCTCAACCATTCGATCGACTATATCCAACTCCGTGCAGTTTACACCAGTCAATACAAATAGAATAATTTTTAATTTTAGTCTATAATCAAATTAGTGCCTAGGCTTTAAACATCCTTTCTATTAACATTTTTTTCTTCTATTATTAAATAAAAACACCCACTAATGATGTTCCAACTAATAGCTTGTCTCATTATCTAAAAATCTAATAATTTAACTAGTGTACTTTTTTCTCTAAGTATTTTTAATTACACATTAACTAGTATGATGTTACTCATTGATACAAATGCATTGGAGATTAGAATTAGGGTTTATAAAAAAATAATTACACACCAAACTATCTTTTAGATGACTTGATGTCAATTTACATTATTGATTGATATGGAACTCAAAAATATTGATTAAAAGGAACACAAAATGGTATAGTAATAAAACAAAGCTAATACCAATCTTATAAGTTAATAACTAATAACCAGCATGTCCTTTGAAAGGTAGGATATTAACTTGTCTTCATAAACAATTGATCTAATCGTATTCAATAATTCAGAATGAACAAATTAATATATTTATATGCACTCATCTAATAAAAATTTCCTTTATTATGCAACATATTACTAAATCGAAAAGTGTCACATTAGATGACCAAATTTATATGCCCCAAAACTTTATGAACACTATTTAGATGCTTCACATGCAGATGACTCAGTTACCCAATCTGTGAAAAATCAAACACATGAGAATTTAATTTAGTAGGTTTATTAGGTTTAGAAAACCTACCACACTTATTGAATTTGAACCCTGTTTTTACACCCCTTTTATTTTTACCAACGTTTAAGGTCTTGATTGTTGAATGAACAATTAGTTTCATCTATTTATAAATTCTGAGGACAGACAAATGTGAGTCCTATTGGGTGAGTGTTGGACCATGTTGCTTCTTTGAGCACTCCAATGCTTTATACGCAAAATTAGATAGGCAAATCCATGTCACAACAAACTAAACCTTCTATCTTACCTTTAATGTAACTTTACAATGCATAATTATTTTATTTTAAGAGACTTAAGTCAGGTTATTTTATTTTTTTTTCTTCATTTTTCGATTTCATTAAATTTTAATTCCATCTTATAAAATCGACTCTAATCGATTTGAAATCTTCACACTTCTTTTATGTCCACGATATGAAATATATAAATAAAAAAAAAATTCTATAATTGTTGATAAAGTAAATTTAATTAATTTAGATTAGAATACCGTATTAAAAAGTGAATATTTAATTTAATATTATAAAATCAAAATCAAAAGCATAGAGGAAAAAAATTTAAACCTAATTATTAAAAATAATCTTTAAACCTAACTCATTAAAAAGTGAATATTTAATTTAATATTACAAAATCAAGAGGAAAAGAATTTAAACCTAATTATTAAAAATAATCTTTAAACCTAACTCAATCTTATAAAATTAATTTATAAAATAAGATCTTCATCCACTTTATTTATATATATATATATATATAGAATCGGTCTTATTTTCGAATAGTCCCTGACTTTCACTATCACTTATATTAGAATTTGGAAAAGTGAATGTGGAATCTCCATTATTTTTTATTTAATATGTCTTGGACATTTGTATTTAATTGGATCTCCATCAGTTGTTCTAATTAGCATTCAAATTTGCAGTCAATTTGTGTATCAACCATTCCTAAAATTTCATTGGGAAATTTATTCATCTCACAAAACCTTGCCAGCTAAAGAAAACTGACCAAACCAGTTCAAAACCAATAAAAGTAGTGGTGAATTAGTCAGAGTTATTGCTTTTATTTTGAATTGAATTAATGATATACCTTTTGAGGCAAATGAAGGTTGTGTATCAAGTTTAAGGGCCTACACATGACACTACCGTGTAAGACATAAAATGATTTTACAAGTTTTAAACTTTTACATATGTAAACTTCAATCCTCAACTAAATATCTTAACTTTTACTCCTTTTATCTTCAAGCATTATTTTTATTTCATTCTAGTAATTTAATCACTTTTTAAATTACAGTAATTGGTGAAAAAATGTGGATAAATGGTGAATGAGAATAGATATGGAAAGAGAGAGAGAAGAAAGGAAAATCCAAAACAGAGTCCAGGTAAGCAAGTAGAAGGCCAAAACTAGCAGTTGCAGGAATCTTTACCTTAAAATAACGACTTTCTTTGATGCGTCTAATGTAATAAAAAAAAAAAAAACATTTTTCTTGTACACACTCAAATTTCCTTGTTTGGTTTTCTTTTCTTTTCTCTCATTCCTTTCACCAACTTGGCCTTGGCCTTGGCCTTTCATGTCATCATACTTTCATTTTCTTCGTCGTCATAATTCATCCATACCCTTCTCTCTGCAACTCTCAATTCTTGCAAATCTCAAAAGGCTATAAAGAAAAAAGTTAGAGAGAGAGAGAGAGAAGGCCACTCTCTCACAGGCACTGCAATAATTCACTTTTCTTTCCAACAAGTCTCTTCTTCTCTCTCTTTATTGCCAGCTCAAAACCTTGTCCTCCCCCATACCTTGTTTCTTCTTATCTCTCTCACACACACTAACCAAACCATCATCACGCATTGAGATCTCAGGTACGTCCATTTCCTCTCATCACTCACTCTTTCTCTTCTTATACCATCCTATCTCAGAATGCTCTTTCTCATGCTTTTTTTCTCATTCAGTGTCTTGGCTGCTGCTGATCTGGCTCGGCCCCATATTCTGGTAACTTTGATCGCTTCTTCTTCTTTTTGCCTTTTGTTTTGGTGATCACTCAGGTTTTTGATCTGTTGGGCACCCTCCCTTTTACACTTTTTAGCTCTTTGATCATCCATCTGATTCTTCTTTTGGTGATCTCACCACTTCTCTGTCCATCTGTTTTGTTCATGTGCATTGCTTCTTGTTCTGTTAATCAAGCTTTCATCAACTGTTGTCTTTTTTGTTAGATTTTAATTGAACTGATAAATGGCTAAATGAGCACTAGATCTTAGTAATCAACTCTGTGGCAACAAATCAAGTTGATCCCCTACATTATGATCCAAAATTCGTCATTCGTTTCGGCTTAGTTGCAGTGTTTTCTATTTAATTGTCAGCTCAGAATCAGATCAAGTGTGTGGTCAAAATCTCTTGATCTTTAGTAAAAACTATTAAGTGAACAACTCTTATCCGGTGCATAGCTATGGCGATCATGAACTATTTTTCTGATCTTAGATAGCTTGGATTTCAGATACTGAAATTCGGAATGCTGAATCTATTTGGTTATTAATGACTCGGACTTGATTTGAAACACGTTATATGAAGGAGCAAGCGGTGAAAGAGCAATATATTGGCTGAACTCTTTGCAGCAATTCACATGTAGAGTGCTTCAATCTTATAGTGCTGTTGCCATTTTGCAGTATCTAATTGGAGTAGTGAACAATTTGCAATGTGACAGGATCAGTTGTTGCCCTACTATTATACAGAAGTAATCTTGTGTTGGGATGATAATTGATAGACAGAGGCCTTGTTCGATCTATTTGCCTGTTTGTTCAACAGTTAAACTTCAGTACTTTCCAATTTTATAAATCCATTTAGTGTTGAAAAACGTGCACATACACAGTGTGACAAGGGATTTAATCAATAAACAGCGGATATTTTATCTCACTGAGAAGGGCTGTGCTAGAAGATCTTCTGGAGAATGCAAAGTGGAAGGAGAAATTCATATTTCTCTTGTAATTGTGAGAGAATATTACTGAAGAATTGGAACAAGATATCTTGTGCATTGAGAGCATTAGCATTCAGATTCATTGTATAGGCTTGAGTCTAACCAGACCATGTAATCATAGTAATTTGGAAATTGTATACTGCATGATACTAAATAGAATGTCAGGTCAAAGCCTTATATGATGGTAGTCCTGAAGTAGGCTAGCTCACAAATTTTATACCATAGATTCAGTGCATGTATAGTAATGCAACCTTAATTTGATAGGACTGAAATGTATGTTCCAGCCACTATACGTAAGTGTTTGAGTTGTGGATATGACTTTTCGAGTTATACCTCTAATTAAGTAGTTAGTTTTGCTTTATTCTGATATACAGCACAATGGCACTGCTAAGTATATCCAATCAAACTTTACGTTCTGTTCTGTTAGCTGCTCCCATTTTGGTGGAATCAAATTATACTATTTCTTAACACCATGTTCCTTCTACTTTTAGAGTCACCAAACATAGAATACAACAACCCTCTATTCTGTTCTAGTGCCTGCTAAATGCCACTGAAATTGTTGCTGCTGCTGTTCTCTGTGCTTGATAGTGATACAATACTTAATTTTGTCTGCTAAATCATTCTTAACTCGGTTTCCTCTGATTTTTTGTTACTTTGAAATGTGCAGGTGTTAGCTGAAAAGACAGTATTTTAGAAGGAATTTTCAGCCATGTCTAGTGCTACGAAAGTGTTGGATCCAGCATTCCAGGGAGTTGGTCAAAAAGTGTATCCTTAAATAGAGGGGTGAATTCTAAAAGAAATCATGATAAATAGATATTTTTTTCATTTAAATATTCAATAAGAATTAAGTAAAAGAGCTACAAAAAGTTTAATAATAAAGAAAGGAAAATAGTGCTAAGAGAATGACCAAGCATTTTGATCTGATTTTCTGTATAATCATTGCTGTTCAGGTTATATTGTTATATAGTGAATGTATTATCTACTTGAGGGGTTTTAGACTTAACCTTTTCGTAGAGGAACTGAAATATGGAGGATTGAGAATTTTCAGCCAGTTCCATTGCCCAGATCTGAATATGGGAAATTCTACATGGGAGATTCTTACATCATCTTGCAGGTGCAAGCTGTATCCAATATTATTATCTCCTACATTTTCATACATTACTAAAAATTATGACTCTGGTGATCCTAGAAATTGAATGTTGTGGAAACAGTTAAGATTTTTTGTTTTAAGCAGTCATAACATAATCCCTTAAATTGCCTTTTAGTTCTTAGGAGATTGAAACATATACTATGCTAAGTCTTTCAACTCTAGATCAAAGCACATGCGCAGAGAAAGTAGCTGCTATCCACATAGGCCTAAAAATGGTGACTGATATCAACTTCAAAATTTGGGTATTCATTTTACGTTTATTTGCAGACAACACAAGGCAAAGGAGGGGCTTATCTTTATGATATTCACTTCTGGATTGGAAAGGATACAAGTCAGGTACGTTTGGACTTTCTCCCTGCCCTACTTTAAACTCTCTTATTCCATTCTGCTTCTCTTCATAGAACAAAGAGGTGACTAAAATATTGGAACTTGTAATGTTATGTTTTGTAAGAAAAGATATTGTTTCAAGTTTTGTGATTATGTTTCCTTCCAGTTTTATTCTTTTTTTTTTTTCTTTCTGGTTCTAAAGTAGATTCATATGTGATGGTTCACACTATGGAAGATCTTGAACCAATATATTTTGACAATAGAATAATCTCTATTGACATGATGATTTTCCTTATAGGATGAGGCTGGAACAGCAGCCATTAAAACTATTGAACTTGATGCATCTCTTGGAGGACGTGCAGTGCAACACAGGGAAATTCAAGGGCATGAATCAGACAAGTTTTTGTCATACTTTAAGCCGTGTATAATACCATTAGAGGGTGGTGTCGCATCTGGATTTAAAAAACCCGAAGAAGAGGAGTTTGAAACTCGTTTGTATGTATGCAGAGGAAAACGAGTTGTCAGAATAAAGCAGGCACAGTTTTCTTTATTCTTGTACTTCATAAATTCAGTGCACACATTCGTTGATTAAAAATGTCTCACAAGTTTTCCTTATGCAGGTCCCTTTCGCACGGTCTTCGCTGAATCATGACGATGTGTTCATCCTAGATACTCAGAATAAAATTTATCAATTCAATGGTGCAAACTCCAATATCCAGGAAAGAGCCAAGGCTCTGGAAGTTATTCAGTTGTTGAAGGAAAAGTATCATGAAGGAAAATGCGATGTTGCAATTGTTGGTAAGGGCAGCACTCACATGTTTTCGTATCACTTGCTGAGAATGTTAGCAAAGGCACTCTATCTCTGAAAATATGATTTACTTCACTTGTGTATTTCATATGAGCAAGACACTACAATTTATAGGACTTACATTTGGCTTTTCATCTGCAAGCCATAATATCTCCAATTATTATAAAAACATAACACTAATCACCATTAACATCCAAAACATAACACATAAAACTTTTGACTTTTCCTCTCCTAAAACATCACAAATGTAACCACTCATAAAGTCTGCTCAATAACTCTTAATTTAAGTTTATCCTAACAAAACTCCCCCGTAAACTTAAATACTTCTTCCATCCTTCATTCCGATTAGATTTTTATAGTTATTGAACAACACAGTGGGTAGTGGCTTTGTAAACAAATCTGCAACTTGATCTCGGCTTCCCATGTGCACCAGTTTCACATTGCCTTCCTTTACTTGTTCTCAGATGAAATGAAAACGCACATCAATGTGCTTGCTCCTTTCATGGTTGACCGGATTCTTTGCCAACTCAATGGCCGACTTGTTATCCACTCGTATCACAGTACCTTCTTCTTGTTTCATCTCTAATTTGCTTAGAAGATTTCTAAGCCATACCGCATGACATACACACCATGATGCTGCAACATACTCGGCTTCACACGTTGACAATGTTACTATGGGTTGCTTCTTTGAAAGCCAAGTGAACGTTGTGTGGCCCATGAAAAATACATACCCGGATGTGCTTTTCTGGTCGTGTACATCTCCGCACCAATCACTATCTGAGTACCCTACTAGTTCGTAGTTGTCCGACTTAGTATAGTATAGTCCGAGTGATATCGTTCCTCGAATATACCTTATTATTCGCTTCAAAACGTTCCAATGACTGTAGCTCGGCTCCTCCATATACCGACTTACTATTCCAACACTTAGTAGTAAGTCTGGTTTTGTACTCGTCAGATAGCGAAGGCTTCCAACCAAGCTTCGGTACTTACTGGCATCAACTCGGTCTCCTCCATCAAACTTCGAGAGTTTTGTACCCGGTTCCATTGGGGTCGAAACCGGGTTGCAGTTTGTCATCTTGAACTTGTTCAAGATCTCCTCGGCATACCTTTCTTGGGACACAAAAATGCCTTTCTCACCCTGTTTGACTTCCAAGCCGAGGAAGTACTCCATCAATCCCATGTCTGTCATCTCAAACTCCTTTGTCATTATGTCCTTGAATTCTTGAATCATCTCAGCATTGTTCCACATGAATATAAGGTCATCTACATAAAGAGCAACAAACATTACATCACCTTTACTTTTCTTTATGTACAGAGCATGTTCATATGGACAC